>Ga0209925_1000004_pt1 | contig 111433 bp, 110 predicted proteins | sample SalPonR2_A_D1_MG_FD_185702 | JGI IMG/M metagenome (GOLD analysis project Ga0209925, IMG submission 185702) | Salt pond soil microbial communities from South San Francisco under conditions of wetland restoration - Salt Pond MetaG R2_A_D1_MG... ... | reverse complement strand
AGAGCCTAGGACTGGAGAAGCATCCTAGGGTGTATATCAAAACACTCAATACAGGACGTAGTTCATCTGCCTTCACCTTTGAGAAGACATCACTAAAGCTAATCTCCTACTCTACTATAGAGCTTTTCCAAGCTACATCTGAATCTTTAGTTTGATTCAGATGGAGTAGTTGACTATTGCACCACTTATACTATAAATGCTTATTCCTTCCCTTTCAATAAAAATACACCCTCAAACAGGGTGTATATAAAGGGTTAATTATCTAATTGCTTTAATGCATGTTTAGCTGCTTCTTGTTCAGCTTCTTTTTTACTTTTACCTTTTCCAAAACCGAGTTCTGTATCTTCAAAATTTACAACTACATAAAATTCCTTATTATGGTCGGGACCTTTTTCTTTAACTACCTCATATTCTGGTCTGTCATTACTATTTTTTTGAATTACTTCCTGCAGCATTGTTTTATAATCTTGAATATAATTACCATTATCAACTTCAAATATAAAAGATTTAAAATTGTTAATAATAAATTCAAAAGAAAAATCAAAACCCTTATCTAAATAGATTGCACCCAGTATAGCTTCCATGGTATCAGCTAATATTGAATCTCTGCTTCTACCACCTGATAATTCTTCTCCTTTACCTAAAAGAAGATATCTGCCCAGATTTAAATCTAAAGCTTTTTCAGCTAAAACAGGTGCACTTACTATAACAGACCTAATTTTAGCTAATTTTCCCTCTTTATAGTTATCATACTTATTAAAGATATAAGTGCTAATTGATAAGCTTAATACTGAGTCACCCAAAAATTCCAATCTCTCATTATCTTTGATTTGTAATTCAGAATTTTCATTTGCAAAAGATTTGTGGGTTAAAGCTCTAAGAAGTAATTTTTTATTACTAAATTTAATATCTAATTTAGACTCTAATTCTTTTAACTTGTTTTTTGAAAAATATTCTGTCATCTAAGTTTCACCACACCTGTCATAATAATTTCTTTTCAAAGGGGGCATAATAACAATATTAAGTATTATCCCCCCTGGTTTTTATATATTAAAGTTTAAAGATTTTCCTCAATATAATCAACTGCATCAGATACAGTTGCGATCTCCTCAGCGTCTTCATCAGGAATTTCAATATCAAATTCCTCTTCTAATGCCATGATTAATTCCACAACATCTAATGAATCAGCACCAAGGTCATCAATAAATGAGGCATCTTCAGTGATTTCTTCTTCAGAGATTGCAAGTTCTTCAGAAACTACCTTCACTATCCTATCAAATACTTCTGCCATCATTTTTCACCCCCTTTCACATTAACATACCTCCATCGATATTTATAGTTTGACCATTTACGTAATTAGCTAATGGAGAAACCAAAAACATTATTACATTTGCTACATCTTCAACTTTTCCAAATCTATCTAAAGGTATATTTTTTAACATATCTTCTTTTACTTTATCTGGAAGCTCTCCAGTCATATCAGTGTCAATATAGCCGGGGGCTACAGCATTAACATTAATACCCCTTTTAGAAACTTCTTTGGCCACTGACTTTGTAAAGCCAACTACCCCTGCTTTAGAAGCTGAATAGTTAGCCTGTCCAGCATTACCCATTAAACCAACTACAGAACTTAAGTTAACTATCTTTCCATGACGCTGTTTCATCATATAACGAATAGCTTGTTTTGTACAGTTAAAAGTCCCTTTCAAATTGACATTAATGACATCACTGAAATCTTTTTCCTTCATTCTTAAAAGCAGACCATCTTTTGTTATCCCGGCATTATTTACTAAAATATCAATCTTATCAAACTCTTTTACCGTACTTTTAATCAAATTTTTGGCATCATTCATTTCTGCCACATTACCTTGAATTACTAAAGCTTTTCTACCTAATTCTCTTATTTCATTAGCAGTGGATTCGGCACTTTCCTTATCATTATTATAATTAACTACAACATCAGCACCTTCTTCTGCTAATTTAATAGCAGTAGCAGCTCCAATTCCACGGGAACTACCAGTAACTATTGCAACCTGATTTTTAAGTAACAAGATATCATCTCCTCATTATTCGACATAAAGGGAACTAACATAAAAATTCAAGTTATCTAAATAAAGTCCTGTAAATTTTTCAATAGATTTATTCAATCTCTCTTGTACTGAATTTATGTAATTTATTATCTCTACACCATATTTTAATATAATTTCGATATTAACACAAATTTCATTATCTTCTTTTTCAATTTGAATTGAATTAATTTCGGTAATATTACTTTCTTTATTTAATTCAAATGAAATTAAATCTCTAATAACATGGTTATATATAATGAGGTTGCCAAAATAAGAAAATTTTGGTCTCACAATTGTTTTCTCTTTTTTAATAGAACTCTGTCCCTTACCAAAAAAAAGCTCTAGGGAATGTATAAAATAACCGGGGAATCTCGATTTTACTTCTATCTTGGGTACAGGAATCACATGTTTACCTTCATTTTTTCTTGTATTTATTGCTTTTTTTATTTCATCTTTATTTGCTATCTCATCTATTTTAATAATTTTATCTATTCCATCTAAATTTAAATTAGAGACTATTCTTTCAATCATTCTCATTGAAGTACCCAATACTAATATTTTATTTTCATTTACCTTTTTTAATGCTTCTTTTAATTCATTTAGATGATCCTCTTCTAGTAGGATAGCAGTTCGTATAGCTTGTATTTTCCTTTTATCCCTTTTAGCTGATTTACCTGCTAAAACGCGTCCTTTATAGATCATAAGGCCGTCATCTAGGATTAAAGGTATATTATACTTATCAGCTACAAAAGCGGCTCTATGGCTTTTTCCTGAGCCACTGACTCCTACCAGTGCATATACATACAATATCTACACCCCTTAAAAAATATTCTTAAATTTACTATAAATGAAATTTATTAAAATTTCAAGTTATTCCATAAAAAAACCGCTGCCTTTTTACAGACAGCGGTTTCATTTACTTGCTATGCTGCTTACTTTTCTTTTTGAATTAATTCAAAAATATTTTCAGGAATAACCGGCATTTCTTTAATATGAATACCGATTGCATCCTGTACAGCATTACCTACAGCAGAGGGAACAGAAAGCATTGGGTGTTCAGCTACCCCACGTGCACCATAAGGTCCATCTTCCTGAGCATTCTCGATAACAATAGGTGTAAGTTCTGGAATATCAGCAATTGATGGAACTTTATAATCTGTAAAGCTGTTTGTTAATAACCTTCCATCTTCACTAAACTGATAACCTTCCATAACTGCGGATCCATAACCCTGAATTACTCCACCTTGAATTTGACCTATTACATTTTGTTCATTAATAACTTTACCAGCATCAAAGGCAGAAGCTATTTTAACAACTTCAAATTCTCCGGTTTCTTCATCCACGATTACTTCTACACCATGAGCACCATAAGTCCAGTCCAGTGCAGGTAAACCCTGACCAGTTTCTGGATCAATATTGGTTAATCCTTGTGCAATGTAATTACCTCTTGAAACTAAAGGACCTCCAATAGCATTACCATTTGGATAAGTATATCCCATTGCTAATTCTTTAAAGGTAATATATTTATCTTTATGGTGCCTGATCTTGACTTTTTCATCTTCAATGATTAGATCTTCAACTGAACATCTTAAAGGTTCAGAAGCAACTTCTTTAAGCTGTTGTGCCATATCCTGACAGGCTTTAATAGTTGCATTACCGGACATAAATAGACCCTTAGATGCAACGGTCTGCCAGTCATAAGGTTGAGTTTCTGTATTTTGTTCCCAGACAACATTCACCTTGTCTACTGGGATATCTAATTGATCAGCCACAATCTGAGCTAAGGCGGTATAAGTACCTTGACCGTAATCTGTTAAGGATACAGTTAGGTTAAGGGTACCATTTTCATTAAATTTAAGGAAGGCTGCAGTACCTGTATTAGTAGGCATTGCAGGTGCCTTGTGTAATAAGGCTAACCCTTTACCGCGTTTTTTACCAGCCGGCAGATCATCAGAATCTCTATTTTCATAGTCTATTTCTTCTGAAACTGCTTCTAAGCATTCTAGTACTTTACCATGTGAATCACCAATGTGTTCACCAGTAATAGTTACAGAACCTCTTCTTAGACCATTTTTCATTCTTAAATCATAAGGACTTACACCGATTTCTTCGGCTATTAAGTCCATTTGTCTTTCAACTGCCCAGAGAATTTCTAAATGCCCGAAACCTCTATAAGCAGTTCCAAAGATTTTATTTGTATAAACTGTTTTTGAATCCAGTTTTACATTTTCTATTTCATAAGGACCAGCTCCAGCTGTTGCAGCAGCTCTGGTAACATTAACACCATAGTCTGCATTAGCACCACTGTCCCAAAGGAATTCTGTCTCTTGAGCTACAATTTTTCCGTCTTTTTTAACACCAGTTTTCAATTTAGAGTAGAGACCCTGTCTAACAGGTACAGAGTTAAACTCTTCCATTCTAGACATTACAATTTTAACTGGTCTACCTTGTGAAGCTCTTGATAAACAGGTTACTAAAGGTTCAAAGTGAATACCGGCCTTACCACCGAATCCACCTCCAACATAAGGAATTTGTACTTCAATATCTTCATGGTTTAAATGTAGTCCATTTGCTAATAAGTTTCTAACGGCAAATGGAGATTGAGCAGAAGTCCAAATTTTTACTTGTTTACCTGGAATCCATTTAGCAATTGAGGTATGTGTTTCCATTGCTGTATGGTCAACCATTGGTAGTTCAAATTCGTTTTCTATAATATAGTCTGCTTCTTCAAAACCTTTATCAATATCACCTTTTCTAATCTTAGTATGGTGAGCAATATTTGTACCCGGTTTTGGGAAGAAAACAGGCGCACTCTCTAATTCTCCCAGATTTTCATGTACCAAAGGTGCATCTTCTTTCGCGGCTTCTTTTACATCTAATGCTGCTTCTAATTCTTCATATTCTACTTCAATTAATTCGACAGCTTTTTCAGCAATTTCTTCTGTTTCAGCAGCAACTGCAGCTAAAGGTTCACCTTGATATCTTACTTTATTTACAGCTAAAATATCTTTATCAACTAAATAAAGTCCTACTTTATATGGTAAGTCTTTACCTGTTAGAACAGTCCAAACCCCAGGCAGTTTTTCTGCTTCTGAAGTATCTATATTAACGATTTTAGCATGAGCATGTGGGCTTAACTTCATTTTTGCATGAAGCATACCTTGTACTTCCATATCATGCACAAATGTAGCATTACCAGTAACTTTTTCTAAAGCTTTAATTCTATTTACACTTTTACCAATCATATCTTCACTCACTATTTGTTACCTCCCTTCTTCTCAGCTGCACGTTTTACTGCATCTCTAATTGAATAATATCCTGTACAGCGGCAGATATTACCTGATAGAGCAATATCAATCTCTTCATCAGAAGGATTAGGATTTCTATCTAATAATGCCTTGGTAGACATAACCATTCCAGGAGTACAAAATCCACATTGAATTGCATTTTCTTCAATAAATGCTTCCTGGATATCACTAATCTCTTCACCTATTGATTGACCTTCGATAGTTTCTAATTCAGAACCATCAGCTTCAACAGCTAAGATCAAACAACTTGTCACGGCTTCTCCATCCATAATGATGGTACAAGCACCGCATTCTCCTTCACCACAACCTTCTTTAGCACCAGTGAAGTTCAATCTTTTTCTAAGTGTATCAAGAAGAATCTCATTTTCTTTTACTTCTAACTCAAAATTTCTTCCATTTACTGTTAAATTAATGGTTTTCATTATTTATCACCTGCTTCCCATAGTCTGGAAAGAATTCTCTTAGTATATACTTCAGATAATTTGTTTCTGTAAGCTTTTGTACTTCTAACATCATCAATTGGATTAATGTTATCTAAAACTCTTTCAACAATTTTGGCTTGTTTGTCTTCAAATGATCCGTCAGCAAAGAAAATTTCACTAACATTAACATAGACAGGAGTTGGAGCAACCGCCCCAAGTGCAAATGCAAGATACTCTTCCTCTTCAGATAAATATCCTGCTACTCCTACCCCACTGAGGTCGGGACCTTTGGTCCTTCTTTTCTTGAGATAGGCTCCTTTGCCGTCATCAGCGTGTTTTTGTACTAAAATACCTTTTACTACTTCTTTATCACTTAAAGCATTCTGTTTTACTCCGGTAGCAAATTCTTTTAAAGGTATTTCCCTGCTTCCTTCTTTGCTTTCTACTAGCACTGTAGTGTTAAGTACTAATAAGGGAGGAAACATGTCAGCACCGGGAGAAGTAGTACAAAGATTGCCAACAACTGTTGCTCTATTACGAACCTGGTGAGCTGCAACTTCTAAAGCTGCATCTGCTAATACTTTATAGTTATCATTAACCAGTTCACTGTCGATTATTTCGTTACAAGTCACGGTTCCACCAATAAATAATCCTTCATCTCTTTCTTCTATTTTACTAAAATCTTCAATACTTTTTACATCAATAACATAATCAGGTTTTCTAGTTTTATGCTTCATATCAACAAAAAGGTCAGTTCCACCTGCTAATAAAGCGGCTTCACCTTCATTATTATCAAAAATTTCAAATACTTCTTTTAAATTATTAGGCTTAAAATAATCAAATTTATTAAGCATTAATATATTTCACCTCCATCGAAATCCAAAACTACTTGGTAATTCTTGTGCCTGCATTACCATGTACAGCTTCTATAACTTTCTCAATAGATGTTATAATAGCTTTTTGTCCGCCATTTTCTACAAAATCAACAGCAGCCTGTACCTTTGGTTTCATAGAACCTTCACCAAAGTGGCCTTTTTCAATATGCTCTTCCATATCTTCTACACTAATTTCACCAATAGCTTCTTCATCTTCTTCGCCATAATTAATATATGCATTAGATACATCAGTTAAAACCAAGAAAATATCAGAATCTATTTCTTCGGCTAAAAGACAGCCGGCTCTATCTTTATCAATAACTGCTTCTACACCATGAATTTTGTTACCTTCTTCTACAACGGGAATTCCGCCTCCACCAGATGCAATAACAATTTCACCATTTCTTACTAAATCGTTAATGATGGGAGCTTCAACAATTCTTTCTGGAATTGGAGAAGGAACTACTTTTCTCCAGCCTCTTCCACTATCTTCTATCCAATCTTCATTTTTTTCTTCCATCATTTTTTCAGCATGATCTTTATCATAAAATGGACCTACTGGTTTAGTAGGATTATCAAAAGCACTATCATCTTTATCTACTAAAACTTGAGTTACAACTGTAGCCACATTTCTATCTACACCTAACTCAGCAAATACATTGTGTAAACTATTTTGCATCATATAGCCAATAAATCCTTGAGTTTGTGAACCACAAACATCAAGAGGCATCGCTGGCACAGCGTCTCTTGCTTTATCTTGTTGAATTAAAATATTACCTACTTGGGGGCCATTACCATGTGTTATTACTACTTCATGACCTTCATTTACTAATTGACCAATTTGTTCACTTGTTGATAAAACGTTTTTAAATTGTTCTTCAGCTGTTCCATCTTGGCCTGGTTGTAATATTGCATTTCCGCCTAATGCGATTGTTAATTTCATTAAAATACCTCCATATATTCATATAATTTAAAAGTAAAGAAAGGAATCCTGCAAAATGCAGGATTCCGACATATTATATTTACTCTTCGTCTACAAAAGCAACACAACGTCCGATACTGGACTCTAAGTCTACACCTTTCCATGGGAAGAATCCGATTTTAACTCTTTGGTTGAGAAGTTCATCAATTTCTCCACCAATATTTTCGGCGTGGATAATTCCTTCAGGGAATAACTTAGTATGCATTAACTGTCTGCTTTCTGGATGTGAGAATACTTCATCTAAAGGTGCACCAAGGTGTTCTTCTGCTTCTTTTGCAAGATCAGGTCTTAACTTCTTACAAACTGTGTTCATTGGGTGATCAGCAGAACCACAGTCAACACCGATCCATTTTAGTTTTTTCTCCATAGCCCAAAAAGCAAATTCCATATTTGGACCAGGATGCTTCATGAAGTATCTTTCTTCATCAGCTTCTGGTTGGTCCCATCCATATTTATGGTAACCAGTATTAATAATAAGGATGTCGCCCTCTTTTACGTCAACTCTTTCTTCAATCATTTCTGATGTATAAATATCATAGTCTTCTACTGCATCGCTTAAATCAACGATAACTCCTTCTCCAAATAGATCTTCGAGAGGAACACTAGCCATGTCTCTACCAGCTGTCCAAAAGTGTCTTTCACCATCTAAGTGAGTACCTATGTGATTACTAGTTTTAATAATCTGACCATTTACTCTCTCAGTTGAAAGACGCTTGAAATACTTCAATTCTAGAGGTTCATAAGTAGGCCATGGTGGAGTAGAAACACCTATCTTTTGAGTTAAATCATATAATTTCATTAAAATCTCTCCTTTTATTTAGTGTATTTTTGGGCAAAAGCCCTAATTGCCTTTCTAAAGCATGCTTCTGGGGGATCAACTAATCCAGCCCCAATCTGTCCAATTCCAGGCTCTTTATGAGCAATACCAGTATTAATTGCTGGTAAAATACCAGTTTCTATGATCTTTAATAGATCAATACCAGTAGGAGTTCCTCTAAAGTTTAGAGGAGGAATTGTAAAGTTTTCATTTTCATCGACTGTAATTTCATACATGTCTTTTGTAAATCTAATTGAATCTGAAACAGTACCGCCTACAAATCCAACAATTGCAGGTGCAGCAGCCATTGCAAAACCACCTACTGCAGCAGTTTCAGATATAGTACTGTCGCCTAAGTCACGACAAGCATCTTCTTCAGAATAACCTGGGAAGTATAGTCCGTCAACTTTTTGAGCTTCACCAACGAACCATTCATCTCCTAAACCGCTAACTCTTATACCAAAGTGTACACCATTTCTGGCCATTGCAGTCAGAACAGTACTGTATTCAATACCGTGAGCAGCATCCATGGTCGCTTTAGAAGCAGGCATGGATAAGTTTAGATAGAAGTGTTCATTTCCACCCATAAATTTAATTATTTCTTTTATTGTATTATTATCGTAACTAGTTTCTAAGAGGTATGGTGTAATTTCTCTCATGAATAATGAAGTTGCAGCTTTATTTCTGTTGTGAACTTCATCTCCCATGTGTAATGCTTGGGAAGTTATATTTTTTAAGTTAATACCCTCTTCAGTTTTGCGTAATGCTTCACCTAAAGCTGGTCCTAATGTTTTTTCCATCCATTTCAGTTTTTCAATTACTTCTGGACCATTAGCACCAAATCTTAAAACTTTGCCTAAACCTTCATTTAAGGTTGTGTAAGCTGTATTACCATAGGTTTTGTTTTCAACTACCCAAACCGGCATAGATGGTGATACAATACCAGTCATAGGGCCAACAGCATTATGATGGTGTGCTGGATCAAATGTTACTTCACCAGCGTCCAGCATTTCTCTAGCTGATTCTTCATCTTCAGCCCAACCTTCATAAATACAGGCACCTATTGCAGCCCCTTGCATTGGACCAGACATGTCTTCCCACTTTTCGGGAGGTGCTGCGTGAAGAATCATTTTGCCTTCAAAATTAGGTAATGCATCTTCAGCTGTCTGTACATCTACAACAACTGGTTCACTTTTTTGGATTCTTTCTACCGCTTCTTTATTTGCTTCTTCAATTTTATCACTTACTTTTTCTATCTCGTCTAATAATGCAGCCATTTCTTTATCTCCACCTGCGGGTGGTTTCCAATCGACCTGAACTGCATCATATCCTTCATCTTTTAGGTTTTCGGCAAAAGATTCTAGACCAATATTTATTACTTTTAAATCTTCTTTAAATAGATCTTCTAGTTTCTTAGTCATATTATCTCTCCCCCTTAATTTAGATCACTTAAGATTTTACTTACTACGCGCACAGCCTGAACATTTGTGGGGAGTACTTTAGCTCCAACCTGACGTAATTTTTCTTCCTGTGCCTGAAGATTTTGAGGATCTTTTTCAGTTCCACATACAGAAGCAATAACTGATAAATAACCGCCGCGTTCAGCGACCTTTTCTTTTGCTTCTTTAATTGCTTTGGCAACTTCTCCAGCTGGATCCATATGAGAACCATAACCTAATACAACATCGAGAAGTACAACAGCAATCTCTTTATCTTCAGCTTCTTTTAATAATCTATCATTTCTTAAGGAAGGTTCAATCATTGGATGAGGTTTACCTCTTGTGAATTCATCTTCCCCAAGGTCAATAACAGTATTTTCAATACTTTTAAGGTCTTCTTTTAAAGCTAATTCATCTTTTAATGGAATATTTGAATACATATCTCCATATTTTTCAGATAAGAGAATTACGGCTTCACTACATAATGTTCCACCTGTGTAAAGACCTCTTAAATATTTTTGTTCATCACTCATTTGAGCAGTTTCTTCTTCAGCTATTTCTGCAACTTCTTCTTCAGTTAAACCAGTAGCAGAAACTTCTTCTTCTCCTTTGATAAAGGCAGCAGCCTTCATGGCAGCATCTTCTAAGGTATCAGTCCAAATAGCATCTGTACCTTCTACAACTGATGGATCTCCCCCTAAGAAGTTAACAATAACTGGTTTTGAAAGTTTTTTAACTTCTTCCATAATCTTTTCTGAAACTTCTTTAGCGGGTGGTTTAGAAACTAATACAATTACTTCGGTATCTTCATCTCTATCTAATGCTTTCATGTCCTTGATCATTTCAATACCTTTAACTTTTGATTTAAGATCACGACCACCAGTACCAATAACCTGAGTAAGACCTACACCCTGTCTATCAACAAGGGTAGAAACAGCCTGAGCTCCTGTTCCAGAGGCAGCAACAATACCCACTGGCCCTCTACTTACAACATTAGAAAATGCTAAAGGAGCACCATTTATAATTGAGGTACCACAGTCAGGACCCATTAAAAGAAGTCCTTTTTCGGTAGCCATTTCCTTAAGCTCTATTTCATCTTCAACAGGTACATTATCACTAAACAACATAACATGCAGTCCACGTTTTAAAGCCTTTCTGGCTTCTCGCGCTGCATACTCTCCAGGTACTGATATTATAACTAAATTAGAATCCGGTTGTGCATCTAAAGCTCCATCTAAAGAACCAGGATTATATTCCTCTTCTTCATCAGAGGAAGCTTTTTGTTCTGCTAGCATTTCATTTGTCTTTTCAATTGCTTCATCTAATACTTCTTCTTCACCGTCTATAACAATAACCAGATCATTTGGCTTTGCAGCTTCTGCTTCTGGTACTAATAGACCAGCAGTATTTAGTATTTCTTTATTAGCATCAGTACCCATAACAATTGTCGCTTCATTAACCCCATCAAAACCTTTAATATCTTTTGAAATAGACATTAAAGTTACAGAGTCAAAATAGGTACCTTCTTTAACTAAAGCTTTTTTAGCCATATATTAACAACTCCTTTTTAAAGAATCCCCACCCCAAAATATACTTTCAGAGTGGGGATTGTATTACAATCTACTATTTATTATTCTATTTAGATATTAACTCCTTCTGGCATAACTAAGTTTTCATTTTTCTTAAGAAGTTCGTCTTCTACATCAAAGTCTAAATCGTTACCAACCATTTGACCTACATAGTCTTTAACAGCGGCATTCCAGTATTGTTGGTCAACATAAAATACTCTTGCTCCACCTAGTTCGTGTTGGTATTCAGGATAGGGATAGGAAGGTTGTGCCATGCCAATTCCCCATCTTTTTAGACCATTATAGCTTTCGAAAGTAGACCAAACTTCGTTATTCTTTTGTTCTTCAAAAGCATAAACTAATTTTCTATAATAAAGTGTAGCACCAATTCTTAAACCTCTTTTGAATGCCATGGTGTGAAGTGAAATGTTTACCTTGTCATCTCTTACACGGCCGTTAGCAAAACCAACGATTTCACCATCAATAGCTCCAACAAAGAGATATGGATCTTTTAGACGCTTTCTTAAATATCCTAAAAGTTCTGCATAAATTCTTGCGCCTACGATATCATAAAAGTCTTTTGAACCTTTTTCCATGAAATTCTTTACATACTCTAATAGCATTGGAATTTCTTCATCTTTTACTTCTCTTATTAACATTGTTGAACCGTCTTTCAATTCAATCTTACAAGGCTTAGGATCAGCCATATCTAATTTAGGTGCACTTAAAAATGGTTCTAACTCCTCCACCTTAAAAGTAATTTCCTCCTGTGATACTTCAACTGGACTTTCTTTATACATTATTAATTCCTCCTTGAAATTTTTATTTTTTAAGTTTAGTTTTAGTTTATTTTTTAAAAATCATGTTACGGGTGAGACCTTTTTGCTCTATTATCCAATACCACCCCTCTCTTCATGTTCAAAATATATAGTTTTTTGGGTTTTTTATCACTATTAAACAAATTTCTTGATAGATATTGGAAAATCCTTTGTAATAATTCATAAATATTTAGCTTATATTTTGTTTATTATATTAAGCAAATATTGACATCATAACTCCTGCTGCTACAGCAGACCCGATAACACCTGCTACATTAGGACCCATTGCATGCATTAAAAGGAAGTTAGAAGAATCTGCTTTTTGCCCTTCCTTTTGCACTACTCGGGCTGCCATGGGAACCGCAGATACTCCTGCAGCTCCGATCATTGGATTAATCTTATCACTAGAAAAGTGATTCATTAATTTACCTAATAGAACACCTGTCATAGTACCAATTGCAAAGGCTACAACTCCTAATAGTAGAATCTGAATAGTATCAACCTGTAAAAACTTATCGGCTGAAGCACTTGCACCAACTGCTACACCTAATAAGATTGTAACTATATTTATTAATGAGTTTTGTGCAGTTTCACTTAAGCGGTCTACTACACCACTTTCCTTAAATAAGTTACCGAGCATTAACATTCCAATTAAGGGAGCAGCATCTGGTAATAAAAGTAAAACAACAATTGATACTAAGATCGGAAATAATATTTTTTCTGTTTTTGAAACAGGTCTTAACTGCTTCATTTTTATTTGTCTCTCTTCTTTACTAGTAAATGCTTTAATTATTGGCGGCTGAATAACTGGGACTAAAGCCATATATGAATAGGCAGCAATAGCAATTGCTCCTAAATATTCTGGAGCCAATTGACCTGAAAGATAGATAGCTGTTGGACCATCGGCACCACCAATTATTCCAATTGGGGCAGCTTGTTGTCCGGTAAAACCTAACAGAATAGCTCCTAAAAATGTGATAAAAATACCAAATTGAGCTGCTGCACCTAATAATAAACTTTTAGGATTTGCTATTAATGGACCAAAGTCTGTCATCGCACCAATACCCATAAAGATTAATGGGGGAAAAATACCTAAAGCATTTCCCGTATAAAAGTACCTAAATAGTCCAGCGGGTTTACCGTCTGCAGCATGAATCATTAAATTTGTTAACGGCAAATTTACTAAAAGCATACCAAAAGCTATCGGTACCAATAATAAAGGTTCATATTTTTTTACGATACCGAGATATAGTAGGCCCAAAGATATTATAATCATTATTATCTGTGGTATATCCAAAGCCACTATCCCAGTTCCCTGAAAAAATTCTATAAAAACCTGTACCAATTTTCTTACCTCCTAACATATTATGACTTATTCTATAACTACTAATACTTCTCCCGCTTCTACTTTTTGGTTTTCACCGACATTAACTTCTGTAACTTTACCAGCAGAAGGAGCATATACTTCATTTTCCATTTTCATTGCTTCTAGAACTAGCAGTAAATCTCCATTAGCAACTTCGTCACCTTCAGCTACTTTAACCTCTAAAACTGTACCAGTCATGGGAGCTTCTACTGCTCCACCACCAACACTTGGACTAGCAGTTTTTCTAGGTTTCTTTTTGGCTTTAGAGCTAGTACTTGGTTTTGGTTTAGAAGATTTAGATGAACTAGTACTGGGTTTTGGAGCTGATTTAGTAGTTTGGGTTTCGGTAGTACTTACAGTTTGACCTTCACTTTGAACTTCTTCTACTTCAACTTCATATAATTCATCATTAACTTTTACTTTAAATTTTCTAGTCATAATAACTCTCCTTTATTATTTTCTGATATTCCGCCGCCACGGGCAATTCTACCCCAAATCGGCACATCGTCTTTGACTCTTGTTATTTTTCTTATTCTAAATTTACCTTTTTGAGTCATATCTTCCATACTCATTATGGCAGCCATAATAGCTGCTACTTTTTCTTCTCTACGGTTTACTTTAGTTTCTACATCAGGTACCTTAGGTTGAACTTGTGTAGTATCTTCTTTAAAGTCCATTTTTTCAGAATAGAAGATCCTTTTAAGGATATTCAACACTAACATTAAAAGAAACAGTATGAAAAATACTATTGCCATACCTAAGATGGCCACCTGTAGACCCGAAAGTAATTTTTCACTTAAGGTCATAGATTGTACTAAAGTTGGGTCTCTTAAAAGCTCGAGAGGATTCACATTAATGCCTCCTTTTTATATTCTATAAAGGTATATTACCATGTTTTTTATTAGGTTGACTTTCTCTTTTACCTATTACTGATTCTAAAGCCATGATAATTCTTGGTCTTGTATTACGTGGATCAATTACATCATCTACATAACCTTCGGCTGCTGCTCTATATGGATTTGCAAAACTTTCTCTGTATTCATCAATTTTTTCTTGTCTTTTCTCCTCAGGTTTATCTGCATTTTTAATTTCTTTTCTAAAGATAATATTGGCAGCACCCTGTGGACCCATTACAGCAATTTCAGCATTTGGCCATGCAAATACATAGTCAGCCCCAAGGTGTCTACTACTCATGGCTATATAGGCACCACCATATGCTTTTCTTAAAATAACATTAATCATAGGTACGGTTGCTTCGGAATAAGCATATAATAATTTTGCACCGTGTCTAATTACTCCACCATACTCCTGTTCAACACCTGGTAGGTAACCAGGAACATCTGTAAATGAAACAATAGGAATATTAAAAGAGTCACAGAATCTAATAAATCTAGCTGCTTTATCAGAAGAGTCAATATCTAAAGTACCTGCCTTAAAGCCGGGTTGGTTTGCAATAATACCAACAGAACGTCCATTTAATCTTGCAAAACCAACTACAATGTTTTTAGCATAATATTTATGAACTTCAAAGAAATCTTTATCATCAACAACTTTTTCAATAACATTTCTAATATCATATGCTTTATTAGGATTAATAGGAACTACATCTTTTAATTCTTCTTCTACACGTTCAGGAGAATCATTAGTTTCAACAACGGGAGCACCCTCTAGATTATTGTTAGGAATAAAGGAAATTAATCTTCTGATTTGTTCAAAACTTTGTTCTTCATTATCAGCCAAGAAATGAGCTACTCCACTAACTTCATTATGTGTTGATCCTCCACCTAATTCTTCGGCAGTAACTTCTTCACCGGTAACAGATTTAACAACCTGTGGTCCAGTTATAAACATTTTTGAAGTATGATCAACCATAAATACAAAGTCTGTAATCGCTGGAGAATAAACTGCTCCACCAGCACATGGTCCTAAAATTACTGAAATTTGTGGGATAACACCTGAGTTATCAGTATTTCTCTTAAAAATTTCACCATAACCTTTAAGTGAATTAACTCCTTCTTGGATTCTTGCTCCACCGGAGTCCAGAAGTGAAATAAATGGTGCTCCAGATTTTTTAGCTAAATCCATAACTCTACAAATCTTTTTAGCATGCATCTCTCCTAAAGATCCACCCATTGTGGTGAAATCCTGGGCATATACATAGACTGATCTTCCATTAATAGTTCCCTGACCAGTAATAACTCCATCAGCTGGAATCTCTTTTTCATCCATCCCTAAATCTTGGGAATGGTGTTCTACAAACATGCCAATTTCCTGAAAACTGCCATCATCAAATAATTTGTCAATTCTTTCACGGGCGGTTAGTTTACCTTTATTATGCTGCTTTTCAATTCTTTTTTCTCCGCCACCTTTAGAAATCTTTTCTCTTTTTTCCTGTAGTTCTTCAATTTTATCTTTCAACTGTGTCCCTCCCTTGATATATTTATAATAATTTTTGTTTAATTCCAATATAATACTTTCAAGAATATATAATGGTTTACCTTTGTAGTTTTTTAACAATAATTTTATGTTTTTATTGTACTTTTACATAATCAACCCAAAATACAAGCCTGTAAGCATATCTAATCCTGAACTATTACCAACTTTTATTAACCTTTTAGCATAATTAATATATTGATCTTCATTAACATCTATATTTTTGTATAAATCTACTAATTTTTCATTATATCTATGCTTGATAGCTGCCTTTAAATGTAAAGCACTAACTCTTGTTGTTTTATCAAAAACCTTATTTAAATCTATATTATCTCTTATCTTTAGTTTGTCTTCTATTAAATTAGCTTCTAAAGCAGATAAATACCCCACAATAAAATCATCACCTGTTGGTGTTAATCCAATACCTAACCCTAGTAGATCATTTATTGTCTTTTTTTTATGAATAATATTGGCTAATTTTTTATAAAATTCTTGTTGCAAAACGGATAAATCATAATTTTCTTTATCAGTAAGTATGGCTGGATAATTTAAGATACTGTCATCTAAACTTCCTAGACCTACCGCTTCTTTAATAACTTTCTCAGTTATAGTAATCAACTGCCCTTTTTCTATAGATGAACAATCCCTTATCTTCCCCTTAAAGATAGATTTATCATCATATTCAAAATTATATTGTTTATATTTAATACTTTTTCCATTTACTTTTATCTGGTAACCCTTATCAACATTATCTAATATTTTTTTAAAAATATAATCCGGTACTTTAATATGATAGGGAGCTAATACAACTTTACTATCTGTGACAGCAAAGCCTTTATTTTGTTCAGTCTTAACATTAATTACATGATCAAACTTACTTATTATTTCACCGGATAAACCGTAATTCTCATTTACTAGGTCACCTTCTATTATATAATTAAGCATTTTCGCCACCAAGAATATCAGTAAAGTTTAACATCTTTAAGGCAATTTCAAGATTTAATTTGTCATCAGGATTTTCTAAGCTTAAACCTGTAATCTTTTCTATTCTTTTTAGTCTATAATGAACTGTATTATAGTGGATATATATTTTTTTAGCTACATTAGTTAAATTGCCGTTTTCTTCAAAAAATGCTTTTAAGGTTTTTAATAGTTCTGTGTTATGAGCTCTATCATATTTTAAGAGTGGTATTATAGAATTTTCTAAAAAACTATTTTTTTCTTCTGTATCAATTTTATATAGGAGTTTATATACACCTAAATCTTCAAAAAAGTAGATTTGATCTTCTTTATCAAGTTTGCTAGCTACATTTATAGTTCTCTTAGCTTGAGAATAACTTTCATAAAGATTAATGATATCTTCTTTGTAATTACCAACCCCAATTGTAACAAGATCTCTGTCTTTTTTATCTATTACATTGAGAACTCTTTGTGCAAATTCTTCAATTTCATCTTTATTTTTTTCTTCACCTGGGTATAAAGCAATTAAGTAAGTACCTAAATCTCCCATAATGATATCATCATCTACTAATCTTTTAGCTGATTCTAAATAAGTCTTTTGTAGGTTTTCATTTAAAATTCCTTTATTTTTAAAATGTTTAGATATTAATTCTTTTAGTTCAAAAACTACAACTGAAAAACCGTTATCTAATTCCATACCCATATTTTGACCACGATTTACTATAGTTTGTTTGTTATTAAGTTTACCCTTTAAGATATCATAAATTAATTCATTTTTATATTTCAATTCAACATTGGTAAGAGCTCTAGTATTTAATATATCTAAAGCTGCGATAGTACTAGCCCATTTTAATGTTGATAAATCTAATTTATTTATATTTTTATCATATTCCCAAGCAAATAAATAACCAAAATGGTTGTTAGGAGTAATAATGGGTATTTTGATAAGGTTCATCTCTTTTTCATTTAAACTGACCTGTTTTTTCTTACATCGGTAACCATAAATTTCTTCTTCTGTTTCTCTTTCTCCATTAATAGTGACAGTATCCATAAGATCTTTTTTTGTAATCTCATTACTGAACTCATCAGGAATTGAATAAGACATTAATGTTACATTGGAATCTGTAATTAAAACAGGATTTTTTATCATATCTACTAAAACAGTAGAAAGTCTATCCAAACCATTTTCATAAAGAACTGTATTAGTCAATACTTCATGAATATTTAAAGTTTTCTCTAAAAATCTGGTCTGAACATTTAAAATTTCACTTAAAATAGGGTTAATAAATTCTGAAAAGGAAAAATCATAAGGGATTTTAAGTAAAGGGAAGTTGTGTTTTTCAGCCTGCTCAATCATAAAGGAAGGTATTTCATTAATATACCTACCCGGTTTGATCCCCAGGCCAGCTAAATTTTTTTTAGCCAAATTAGGTACTAAATTTTTTAAAGCTTCTTCATCATCCTTAATTGAATAAAGAGTAGTAAATAAAAGTTCACCTTCTTTAACCCAGTCTACAATATCTGGAACTTCCATAATATTGACTTTGGTAATATGACGATCTAAGCCTTTTTCTCCTGCTAGAACCTTAACTTCTTTCATTTTTTCGAGGTTTAAAGCATCTGCCATTGTTATTCCAATTAACTCTTTCATCAATTTCACCATCCTGAGAAAGTTTATTTGTGAATAATACATATAGTATTATAACATAGATAAATTAATTATGGAAGAACTCACAAAAATTTTTCTAAATTTTTTTCTTTTTTGTATAAATTAAATAAAAAAAGGCAACCCGAAAGGTTGCCTTTTTTGTTAATTTTATTATAAGTTTATTATGAAATAAACTATTATATCTTTATAATATTAGATTATATTTTACGCTTCTGCAAATTTTTCTTCTCCGCCTGGAAGAATTAGATTCAAGATAACACCAGCAAGAGCTGCAAGTGCTAAACTAGAAAATTCTACTCTTCCTAGACTAAGTGTAGCGCCACCAAGACCAAGAACTATAATAGTTGCAACTATTACTAAGTTTCTTGAAATCTTAAGATCAGTTTGACTTTCAACTAAAGTTCTAATACCTATAGTAGCAATCATTCCATATAAGAGGAAGGAAATACCACCAATAACAGCATCAGGAATAGTTTCAATTAATCCACCAAACTTAGGAATAACAGCCATTGCAATTGCAAATGTAGCTCCTATTCTCATTACAACAGGATCATACACCTTAGTAATAGCTAATACACCAGTGTTTTCTCCATATGTGGTATTTGGTGGTCCACCAAATACACCAGCAAGAGCTGTTGCCATACCATCACCAAGCATAGTTCTATGAATACCAGGATCAGTAACTAACTCTCTACCTTTACCAATAGTTTCACTAATAGCTAAGACGTCACCAACGTGTTCAACCATAGAAACTATTGCAACAGGTGCAATAATCGTAATAGCGGTTATATTAAAGGCTGGAGCAGTAAATTGTGGAAGACCAATCCAAGCCCTATTCATAACTGGTGAGAAATCTACCATACCAACTATAACAGCAACAATATAACCAGTTACTAAACCAACAATAATAGGAACAAGTTTAAAGAATCCTTTTGCAAATATAGCTGCTATAACCGCACCAGCTAAGGCGGCAATTGCAACAACAACATTAAGTGTGCTACCAGTTGACATGTCTATTGCAACTGGGGCTAAGATAGTACCAATAAGTATAATAACCGGACCGGTAACAACTGGTGGGAATATCTTTTTAATTAAGCTAGGTCCTACTTTATAAATAATAAATGCTACAACAGCGTAAATTAAACCAGCAGTTATAATACCACCCTGAGCGGCTGGAATACCACCATGTTGTTCAATAACTAATGATATTGGTGCAATAAATGCAAATGAAGATCCTAAATAGGCAGGCACCTTTTTCTTAGTAATAAAGTGAAATAGCCAGGTACCAACACCCGCAGTAAATAATGCAACACTAACATGTAACCCTGTTAAGATTGGTACTAAAATAGTAGCTCCAAACATAGCAAGTGCGTGCTGCAATCCAAGAAAAATCGCTTGCGATTTGGGAAGTTTACTTACATCTCTTACAGGTTCTTCTTTTCGTCTTTCCATTAATTATTCCTCCTTTAAAAATAAGATATGATATTAATCTTAATTAGATATATTATTATTTATACTCTCTTTTCACCTCCTATTAATATTTTGAAAACATTATTATGGTAATTATTTCAATTATTACCCCTATATATTAATTCTCACTATATTCCTCTTTTTCCTTTTGTAATAATGAACAATTTTATATCCTTTTTTTCGTAATATTATCTAATGTTTTCACAAACATTATCTAATATAATGAATATGGTTTAAAGTATATAACAAAAAAAGAGGGGGATTTAATTTTGGAAGGTATTAAATTATTGAAATCTAGAAGGTCAATTAGAGAATTTAAAGACAAAAAAGTCGAAAAGGATAAATTAGAAAAAATAGTGGAAACAGCTCGCTATGCACCAACTGCAAACAATGTGCAACCATGGCAGTTCGTTGTTATAACAGAGGATGACAAGATAAAAAAGTTAGAAAATTATATTGATCAGGGTAAAGAGTTCCCGGCTTGTATAGCTATTTTTGCTGATGATGTAAAACATCATTTAGAAGATGGTTCTAATGTAACTACATATATTTTATTAGCTGCAAAAGAACTAGGTCTTGGGACTTGTTGGATTGGAAGTTATGGGAAACCATATACCTCAGATGTTAAAAAAATGCTTAATGTACCAGAAAAATATAAGCTAATTTCCATGGTTACTGTTGGATATCCTGATGAAAATCCACATCCTGATAAAAAAGAACTGGATGAAGTGATTAACTGGGAAAAATTTTAAAATAAATAATTTTTAATTTATAAAGGTGCGGTTTTGAATTCAAACCCGCACCTTATTTTTTTGTGTTACAATTATTCTTCTATTTTATTGATTACTACACATGCATTTTGCCCACCAAAACCAAAGGAATTAGATAATACAGCTTTTAAATCATTTACTTCTCTTGCTTCGTTAGGTACATAGTCCAAATCACATTCTGGATCTTCATTTTCATAGTTCATAGTGGGAGGTAATACATCATCTCTAATAGCTAAAGCAGAGACAATTGCTTCAATTCCTCCTGCTGCACCTAATAAATGACCGGTCATTGATTTTGTTGAACTTACTGCTAGCTCATTTGCATGTTCTTTAAAGAGATCTTTGATAGCTTGAGTTTCTAGCTTATCATTAAAAGGAGTAGAAGTTCCGTGTGCATTTATGTATCCAATATCTTTATAAGATACATTTGCCTTTTTAACTGCCATTTCCATTGCTCTATAAGCTCCTTCTCCATTAGGAGCAGGTTGAGTCATATGGTAAGCATCTGCAGACATTCCATAACCACTTACTTCTGCAATTATATTAGCTTTTCGTTTTTTAGCAAATTCATAATCTTCTAGAATTAAAACTCCACTACCTTCACCAATAACAAATCCATCACGTTCTTTATCAAAAGGACGACTTGCTCTTGTAGGTTCATCATTTCTTGTTGATAATGCTTTCATATTACTAAAACCAGCTACAGCTGAAGGAGTAATAGATGCTTCAGCTCCACCAGTAATCATGACTTTAGCATCTCCCCGTTTAATAATTTCCATAGCCTCTCCTACAGAGTGAGTACCAGATGCACAAGCAGTTACCTCATTACTGTTTGGTCCTTTTGCATTTGCATAAATTGCAACTTGACCGGCAGCCATATTAGAAATCATCATCGGAATAAAGAAAGGACTAATTCTTCTCGGTCCTCTTTTTACTAGTCTTTCGATCTGTTTTTCAAATACTTCGATACCACCAATACCTGAACCAATTAATACACCTGTCTCATTGGCAATATCATCGGTTATTTCTAATCCAGCATCTTCTAATGCTTTCAAGGCGGCATAAACCGCATATTGGGTGAATTTAGCCATTCTTTTAGCATCTTTACGGTCTATATAGTCTCCAGGCTCAAAGTCTTTTATTTCAGCTCCTATTTGGCTAGAAAAGCCTTCTGTGTCAAAACCTTCTATTTTAGAAATGCCAGATTTACCATTTTTTATATTATTCCAGAATTCATTTATATCCATACCAAGTGAAGAAACAACACCTAGTCCTGTAATAACAACTCTATTACTCATAACAAAGTTACCTCCTGATTTATATTTTTTTCATTACTTTTTCTAAACTAGCATTATCCTGTATATTGTATGTTTTAATAGAACGATCAATTCTTCTCATTAATGATTTTAATACCCTTCCTGGTCCTACTTCCAAAGCAAGTTCTATATAATTTTTACTCATCAGTTCCATACTTTCAACCCATCTCACTGGATTGGTTAACTGTTTTTCTAAAGCAGACATTATTTCATCTTTATTCTTTACAAAATCAGCTGTACTATTAGCAATTACAGGAACTTGTGGATCATTAAATTCAACACTTTCAATATAATTTTTAAGCTTATTTTTGGCAGGTTCCATAAGCTGGGAATGAAAAGCAGAACTTACATTTAACTCAACAATTTTCTTAGCTCCAGCTTCATCTGCCTTTTCCATTGCTTTATGAACTGCCTCTTCTTCACCTGATATTACAATCTGCATAGGAGAATTTATATTAGCTAATTCACATACTCCTTCTACCTCATTACATATTTCTTCAATTTTATCACGATCTAAAGCAATTATTGCAGCCATAGTACCTTTTGAGCCCTCAGATACAGCGGAGGCCATTAATTCGCCTCTTTTTCTAACTAGTTTTAAACCAGTTTCAAAATCAAAAACACCGGCTGCACATAGGGCTGAATATTCACCTAAACTATGTCCTGCTACAATAGTTGGTTTAATACCCTTATCCTTTAAAATCTCATAAGCTATCATACTAACTGTAAAGATAGCTGGTTGAGTATTTTGGGTTTCAGTTAACTTATCTTCTGGTCCTTCAAAACATAATCTCTTTAAATCTATATCTAAAACTTCATTTGCTTTATCAAAATATTCTCTGGCCACTGCAAAGTTATCATAGAAATCTTTACCCATTTCTACATACTGTGATCCCTGACCAGGAAATACAAAAGCAATATTATCACTCATTATATCTCACTCCATTATTTAAATATTTTGATTCCACTCTAGAACTCCAGCTGCCCAGGTAAGGCCAGCACCAAATGCTACCAATAACACATTGTCACCATCTTTAATTTTACCTTTTTCGATAGCTTCAGCCATAGCAATAGCAACAGAAGCGCTAGAAGTATTTCCTACTTCTGGTAGGTTAACATAAACTTCATCTTCGTCTAATTTTAATCTTCTCCGGGCTGATTTTATTATCCTAGTATTAGCCTGATGCGGAATCAACAAGTCTATATCATCAGTTGATAAATTGGCCTTCTTTAACACATCTTTAGAAGCATTTTTCATAGTTTTAACAGCAAATTTAAATACAGGATTACCTTCCATTCTGATATAATGCTGTCTGTTTTTAACTGTTTCTAAACTAGCGGGATTTAATGAACCGCCTGCTTCCATATATAAAGCATCTGCCCCACTTCCATCAGATCCTAGATCAAATGCTAAAAAGCCTCCTTTATCAGTTGCTTGTAATACAGCTGCACCGGCACCATCACCAAAAAGCACACAGGTATTTCTATCGTCCCAGTCTGTAATTTTAGAAAGAGTTTCGGCCCCAATGACTAATACATTATCATAAAGACCACTTTCAATAAACTGAGTTCCAACACTTAAACCATATACGAAACCAGAACAACCTGCCTCTAAATCAAAGGCAGCTGCATTATCAGCACCAATTGCTTCTTGGACTATACAGGCAGTTGCTGGAAAAGCCATGTCTGGTGTAACTGTAGATACAATTATTAGATCTAATTCTTGGGGATCTAAATTGGCATTTTCTAAAGCCTCTTTTGTTGCTTCTATGGCCAAATCAGAAGTAGCAGTATCTTCATCTGCAATTCTTCTTTTTTTGATACCAGTCCTTTTTTGTATCCACTCATCAGTTGTATCAACTATTTTTTCTAAGTCTTTATTGGTCATAACATTTGGGGGTAAATACTTTCCCCAACCTGTTATAGTTGCTCTTCTCATTTATATATCCACCTTTCTTACTTGCTTTAATAATTGTTAAGAAATTTGAACCTATTGAGCACTTTTTTTGCCTTTATCCACCTCCTGTTATATACCACAGAATTTTATATCAGAAAAGAGAATATTATTCTCTTATATATTCTTTATTTATATTAATCACTTCAATTGTTTCGTTAATAATATTATCTATAATTTCTTTTACAGGTTTTAAATCTTCTATCATGCCTGCAATCTGACCTGCCATTACACTTCCGGTATCTATATTACCTTCGCGCACTGCTTCTCTTAGTTTATCAGAGCCCATTTCTTCAATCTTTTCTTTATCAATACCTTCTTTTTCCATATTATCAATCTTTCGGGTTAATTTATTTTTTATATTTCTCACAGGATGTCCAGTACTACGACCGGTTACAACCGCATCTCTATCCCTAGCTTTCATGATAGCCTGTTTGTAATTTTCGTGAGCAGTACATTCTTGTGAACAAACAAATCTAGTACCCATCTGAACACCAGAAGCACCTAATGATAAAACTGCTGCAAAACCTCTTCCATCAGCAATTCCACCTGCAGCAATTACTGGTACCTCAACTGCATCTACTATTTGTGGCAACATTGTCATTGTAGTTAAATCACCAATATGGCCTCCCGCTTCATTACCTTCAGCAATAACTGCATCCACACCAGTTCTAACCAGTCTTTTTGCTAATGCAACTGAAGATACCACTGGGACTACCTTAATATTATTTTTTTTGAATCTTTCTATATATTTACCAGGATTACCTGCTCCTGTAGTAACTACTGGAACTTCTTCTTCAATTACTAAGTCTACTATATCATCAACAAAAGGTGATAATAACATAATGTTGACAGCAAAGTTATTATCAGTAATTTCTTTCACTTTCCTAATCTCTTCTTTTATCACATCTTTAGGAGCATTACCTGCGCCAATAATACCTAAACCGCCAGCCTTTGAAACAGCAGCTGCCAGTTCTCCAGTAGCTACCCAGGCCATACCGCCCTGTAAAATTGGATGCTTTATATCAAATAAATCACATATTCTAGTATCAAGATACATATTTTATTCACTCCTATTTAATTTAATCTTTTTCAAGTTTGCTTTCAATAATTTCTACTACATTATTTTTTATTGCCTCTCTAGCAACTCTTATAGCACCATATATAGCCTGCTGGTCAGAACTGCCATGACTAATGATTACAAGCCCATTGAGGCCTAATAGCGGGGCTCCACCGTACTGTCTATAATCTACCTTATCTTTCATTTTCTTCAATTCATCTTTTAATAATAATGCACCGATCTTAGCTTTAAGGCTACTAGTTAAAGTATCTTTTAATAAATCAAATACATAGGAAGCTACCCCTTCTGTGGTCTTTAAAACTATATTTCCCACAAAACCATCACAAACAATTACATCACAACTCCCATTAAATATATCTCTACCTTCTACATTACCTATAAAATTACTTACTCTATCTTCCTTTTCTAACATTTCATAAGTTTCAGTATTTAATTTATTTCCTTTTTCTTTTTCTTCGCCAATACTTAAAAGTCCCACTCTTGGATTATTTATATTCAATACCTGTTCAGCATAAATTTGACCCATTATTGCAAATTGTATCAGATGTTGAGGCTTTGAGTCAACATTTGCTCCTGCATCTAGTACAACAGTTTTACCTATTTTGGAAGGAAATATAGTTGCAATAGGAGGTCTTTTGACCTCAGATACTCTACCAATATTAAAAATACCAGCTGCCATAACAGCACCTGTATTGCCTGCAGATATTAAAGCTTCAGCTTTATTCTCTTTTACTAAATTAGTACCAACTACTAAAGAAGAATCTTTTTTTCTACGGAGAACCCTTGATGGTTTATCTTTCATTGTAACGGTTTGTTTAGCCTCAACAACCTCTATTGAGTTTTCATTATATGCTAATTCATTTAAAATACTTTTTATCTTGTTTTCTTTACCGGTTAAAATGCATTTAATATCATCAAATTGATTTACGGCTGAAACAACTCCTTTTATAATTTCTTCAGGAGCTTTATCACCGCCCATTGCATCAACTGCTATTTTCAAAACCATCATCTCCTTCTTTCTGGACTATAATTATATATTATATATTTAGTTTAATATTCCTACTTAATGTTTAATTTTTTTTATCTAAAAAATAAAAAAAGGCAGGCCTTTTTAAGTTAGACCTACCTTGATTTCACTTAGGTGTTAACAACTTTTTCACCTTTGTAATATCCGCAACTTGGACATGCTCGGTGTGATAATATTAATTCATTACATTCTGGACACTCAACTAAATTTGGAGACTTTAATTTCCAGTGAGTGCGACGTTTTCTCTTCCTGGATTTAGAAGTTCGTTTCTTTGGAACCGCCATATCCTAACACCTCCCATTCTTTCTTCTATTTTTGTTTGAAATCTTTTAATTTCGCTAGTCTTGGGTCTACTATTTCCTCTTCACAATCGCATTCTCCTTCATTTAAGTCCTGTCCACAAACGGAACAAAGACCTTTACAGTTTTCATCATGAAGGGGTTTAATAGGAATTTCTAAGATAATATCACTAACTAATATCGGAAACACATTTACATTGTGTAGATCTTCAAGTTCTTCAATAAATAATTCATCACTTATTTCTACTTCAATCGGATAAGAAAATTCTTTTAAACATCTGCTGCACTGTAATATCAAATTGCCTTTAATATTGCCGGTGAGTACAAAAGATTGTTCTGCTTTTAATACTTGCAACTTAACTTTCAAAGGACCGTCAATTTCAATTTCCTTATTCCGATAGTCTATGTGATCAACATTAAGTTCCTTAACATACTCTCTTTTACTACCTACTTCCATTAAATCACTAAGATCTATAATCACTTTACTTCACCTCTGTATATTAACCAGAGTTAATTATATAAAATTTAATAAATAGATGTCAAGTAATTTATTGATTTTTTACTATTTCTTTAGTATCTCTAGCAATAACTAACTCTTCATTAGTAGGAATTACAAATGCTTTTACTTTAGAATCCTCAGTTGTAATTTCTCTCTCTTCTCCTCTTACTTTATTAGCCTCAGGATCTAATTCAAACCCTAAGTTATTCAATTTCTCTAAGATGTGTTCTCTTACACCAGCTGCATTTTCACCAATTCCACCGGTAAATACAACAGCGTCTACACCATTTAAAGCAGCTATATAAGCACCAATATATTTTCTTACTCTATAGTTAAAGACTTTGTCAGCTAAAGCGGCTCTATGATTACCATCATGAGCTGCCTGTCTTACATCACGAGAGTCATTACTAATTCCAGAAACACCTAATAGACCGCTTTCTTTATTTAAAATGTTATCAATCTCTTTTGCCTCTAAATCCTCTTTTTCCATGAGGAAAGGTATAATTGCAGGATCAATGTCCCCACTTCTAGTTCCCATAACTAATCCTTCTAAGGGGGTCATACCCATACTGGTATCGATGGATTTTTCACCATCAACGGCTGCCATGGAAGCACCATTTCCTAAGTGACAAGTAATAATTTTTAAATCTTCGATATCTTCATCCATTAATGCGGCACATCTTTTGGCTACATACTTGTGAGAAGTTCCATGGAACCCATAACGTCTTACCCCATGTTCCTCATAATATTCATAAGGAATGGCATAAGTATAAGCTTCTTCCGGCATTGTTTGATGGAAAGCAGTATCAAAAACTCCTACCTGAGGTTTATCAGGTAATAGCTCTTTACATACCTTAATACCTGATAGATTATGAGGATTATGTAAAGGAGCTAATGGGGTAACTTCTTCAATTTTATCAATAACTTCCTCTGTAATTAATGTGGAATGGGCAAATTTTTCTCCTCCGTGCACAACTCTATGCCCAACTGCATTAATTTCATCAATATCCTCTAAAACACCTACTTCAGAATCTAATAACATTTCTATTACATGCTCAATCCCATCTCTATGGTTTGCAATATCAATATCTTTTTCTACTTCTTGTCCATTATTATTTTCATATTCTATGGCTGAATCTTCAATTCCTATTCTTTCTACTAATCCTTTTGCTAATACTCTTTCTTCTTCCATATTAAATAGTTGAAACTTAATTGATGAACTACCACTGTTTAATACTAAAACTTTCATTTTTTTGTATTCCCCCTATTAATTTGAGTTTTAAATATTTTGTGCTTGGGCTGCAGTAATCGCTACCACATTTACAATATCTTCTACTGAACAACCTCTTGAAAGATCATTTACAGGTTTAGCCATACCCTGTAATATTGGTCCAATAGCACTTGCTTTGGCTAATCTCTGAACTAATTTATATCCAATATTTCCGGCTTGTAAATCCGGAAATACTAAAACATTTGCTCGCCCAGCTACTTTACTATCTGGAGATTTTTTCTTACCTACCTCAGGCACTAAAGCAGCATCTGCCTGGAGCTCTCCATCAATAGATAGTTCTGGAGCCATATCTTGAGCAATATTAGTAGCTTCAATGACTTTATCAGCTAGTTCATGTTTGGCACTACCTTTTGTAGAAAATGATAACATAGCTACTACCGGATCTACACCAGGTAATAATTTAGCTGTATCAGCTGAAGAAACAGCTATTTCTGCTAATTGCTTGGCATCAGGATTAGGATTAACAGCTACATCGGAAAATATAAATATTCCGTCATGGCCATACTCTGTTTCTGGAACATCCATAATCATTGCCCCTGATACTACAGATAAATTTTCTTTTGTTTTTACAATCTGTAAAGCAGGTCTTAAAACATCACCAGTAGCATTAATAGATCCAGCTACCATACCATCTGCCTTTTCAGTATGAACTAACATAACACCAAAATATAATGGGTCTAATATTTTTTCTAAAGCATCCTTTTTAGTGATTCCCTTATGTTTACGAAGTTCATAAAATATATCAGCGAATTCATCTTTTAAATCAGAATTAGCCGGATTTATTATATTAACCCCATCTAGTTTTACTCCTTCAGCAGCTGCAATTTCTTTTATCTTACCTTCTTCTCCCAATAAAATAATATTGGCAAGATTTTCATCTTTAATTTTAGGTAATGCATTAATCATTCTTGGTTCATAACCTTCTGGTAATACTATAGTTTTTTTGCTTTCTCTAGCTTTGTTTTTAAATTCTTTCATTACATTCATATCTATCACTCCTCAATTAGTATTATATTACAATAATATGCAAAATTCTATATGTAAATTTAATATAAATATTCCTTTGTTATTATAAATATTTTCTGATAATATGTTATTAGACATATTAATATTTAACAAAAGGATGGTTTAAATGAAAGTTACTGGACTTATAGTTGAATATAACCCTTTCCATAAGGGACATAAATATCATATCAAGAAATCAAAACAAATTACAAATGCTGATTATACTTTAGCTGTAATGTCAGGACATTTTACACAACGTGGTACCCCGGCAATTTGTGATAAATGGAACAGAACCAAAATGGCATTAAAAAATGGGGTAGATCTTTTAATTGAACTCCCCTTATTTTTTAGTATTCGTAGTGCTGAATTTTTTGCTCAATCTGCCATGAAACTATTAGAGCAAACAAATATTGTTGATGAAGTAGTATTTGGTAGTGAAAATGGAGATATTGAAATTTTAAGAAAAATTGCTTCTATTCTCTTAGAAAATGATCAATATTTTGTTAACAGATTACAATCATATTTAAAAGAAGGTTTTAGCTTTCCGGTTGCCCGTAAAAATGCCCTAATTGATCTTTTAAAATTAAAAAATGATATAGGTTTTATTTCTCAACATAATATTTTTGAAATCTTAAATGGCTCTAATAATATATTAGGTATTGAATACAGCAAAACTAAACAAAAGTATGACTTAAATTTGCAACTAAAAACAATTAAAAGAGTTGGGCAAAGTTATTATTCTGATAGTAAAGAAAAGGAATATATTAGTGCTACAGCTGTTAGAAACGCAATTTATCAAAACAAATTAGATAGTTTAAAAGAAAAAATTCCCCAAACCACCTATGAAATTTTGAAAAATGAAATAGACAAAAATAAAATACCAATTAATAAAGAAAATTTGGGATTAATATTATTATCAAAAATTAGAAAATTAGACACAAAAGAAATTACTAATATTCATGATATAAACAATGATCTTGCTATAAGAATTAAAAATGCCGCAAATAATAGTGGTGACTACCATCAATTGATGGCTTCAATTAATACTAGAGCTTATACCAAAACAAGATTCCAAAGAATTTTATTAAATATTCTCTTTAACATTAATAAAGATATCATAAATAATCATGATTATAAAGGGCCATCTTATATTAGAGTTTTAGGCTTTAATGATAAAGGTCAAAAATTATTAACAAAATTAAAAGAAAATTCTAACCTTCCAATCATCACAAAACCTGCTAACTTTGTTAATAATTTAACTTTTAACAACAGTAATTTATTAAAAACTTCCTTAAGTTATGACATTTATGCTACTAATATCTATACTCTATTATATAAAGATGCTAAATATAGAAAGTCTAACTTAGATTTTTCAAAGAAGATTGTTAAAATTTAAGCAGCTTTATTTAAACTATGAGTTTTTAAATATTCAATAGCCTCATCAAAAGTTTTGACAGGCACTAATTCTAACTTAGTTTCAACGGTCTTCGCTTTATCATAATTAGCTTGTGGAACCAGAAATATCTCTGCATCTGCATTTTCTGCTGCTATTATTTTTTGTTCTATACCATCTATCTGGCCGATCTCACCTTCTAAATTAATAGTACCAGTTCCAGCAATTCTTTTTCCCTGTGTCAAATCTTCTTCAACTAACTGATTATATATTTCTAAAGTAAACATACTACCAGCAGAAGGACCTACAATGTTTCCTGTATCATAACTGACTTTAATCGGAAATTCATAATCTAAATTCTTAGTTCCAATTAAAATACCTATCGAAGGTTTATTAGGACTTTCCGGTAATTCGATAGTTTTAACTGTGAATTCTAATCTTTCATTCTTTCTTATTACTTCTAAAGTAACTTCATCTCCTACCTCTCTATTTCTTATAATATCAACAGCTTCTGAGGCAATTGAAACTTCTTTATCATCTATCTTTTTTATTATATCACCATTTTTCAACTTATTGTGGGCTGCACTAGCTTCTAAAACTTCTATTATTTCAACACCCTCGCCCTGTACTTTAACTTCATAACCTAATTTCCTCAACGCAACAGCTTCAGCTGTCATTTGACTTTCCTCCATTAAATCAGACATCATCTGTAAATATTTATCCATATTTATACCCTCAGGGAGTTGATCTGCAAGTATTTCAAGTTCATAACCTTTTGGTTGGAAAGTATTAACATAAATATAATCCCAAACTGTTGCTTTTTGGCTCCCTACTGCTGTTAAAAGAAAACTACCCTGTATATTATTTTTATAGCCATTTTCGACAGTAATAATGGGACCCAGTTCTTCAGCTATACCGGGAGACATTACATAGTAGGAAGTGGGAATGAAATTTATTATTATAAATAATACAATTAAAATACCAATACCCTTTGTTAGTTTGTCTTTTCTCATTTTATATCCACTCCTAATTTAATTATGTATCTAATCAATATTATATTTCTTAAGTAATGCTTTTTCTACCGGTTTTGGCACTACATTATCCATTTGCCCGCCGAATTGAGCCACCTCTTTTACTATACTGGAACTTAAGAAAGCGTACTTTGAGTCAGTCATTAAAAATATTGTTTCGATTTCAGGGTCTAATTCTTTATTCATTGAAGCCATTTGAAACTCACCTTCAAAATCAGAAACAGCTCTCAAACCCCTAATAATTGCACTGGCATTTTTAGACTTTACATATTTAGTGGTTAATCCAGTAAAAGAATCTATTTTCACACTATCTATTTCACGAGTTGTTTCTTTTAATAGTTCTACTCTTTGCTCCATTGAAAAGATGGGATCTTTATTAGGATTTTGAAAAACCGCTACAATAACTTCATCAAAAATATTAGAAGCCCTTTTAATAATATTTAAATGTCCCTTAGTTACAGGATCAAAACTACCAGGATATACAACTCTATCTAACATATACTATTCCTCCTCATATAAGTAAACTTTAATTACTGTTTCATTGTAATTTCGATCTTTTAATATTTTAAATCCATCATACTCCTCTATCAATTCATCCCTATGATGTTCCACTATAATTAAAGCACCATCTTTTAAAAGTTCATTATTGAGCAAGGAATGAAGTGTTTTATTGACTAAATTATTTTTATAGGGTGGATCCATAAAAACAAGATCACATTTTTTTTTAGATGATTGAATATATGTAAAAACATTATCAATTTCAACATCACAATGTTCATTAAAACCGCATTTATCTATATTCTCTTTTATAATTTGAGCATATTTTTTGTTTTTTTCAATAAAGGTTAAATGCTGAGTACCCCGACTAACAGCTTCTAAACCTAAAGTACCAAATCCAGCATAAAGATCTAAACCTCGTTCAAAAGGAAAGTATGGTAAAATCATACTAAAGACTGCTTCTTTAACCCGATCTAAAGTGGGTCTTACATCTTTGGTTTTTATGCTTTTTAACCTTATTCCTCCAGCTTTTCCAGCTATTACTCGCATTAATAATCACTATCCTATATAATAATTTCTAATTCTTTTAATTTTTCTACCAATTGAACATATTTAGATGACCAATCTTTTTTATTTGTAATAAGGTTTGCCTCACGATTGGCTTTTGCTAAAATCTTAGTATCTTTTAATATATCTGCAACTTTTAAATCTGTGACTCCATGCTGACGGGTTCCAAAAAATTCTCCCGGGCCTCTTATTTCTAGATCAGCCTCAGATATTTTGAATCCGTCGTTAGTTTCAGTCATAACTTCTAAGCGTTTTTTAGCCTCTTCAGTTTTAGGGTTTGCAATCATAATACAGTAAGCTTGGCTTGCACTTCGGCCTACTCTTCCCCGCAACTGATGAAGCTGAGCTAAACCAAACCTTTCAGCATTCTCAATTACCATAACATTAGCAGTTTTAACATCTACACCAACTTCGATTACGGTGGTAGAAATGAGAACATCTATTTTTTGCTGGACAAAATCACTCATTATACTGTTTTTTTCATCATTATTAAGTTGTCCATGCATAGCTTTTATATTATAATCTGATAAAAAATTATCTTCTAATATTCCTTTAATCTCTTGAACAGAATAGGCATCTAAGTCATCAGAGGGTTCAATCAAAGGACAGACTACATATATTTGTTCTCCTTCATCTATTTTATCTTTAACAAAATTGTATATTTTAGCCCGGCTTTTTTCTGTCCTCCAGGTTGTTATGACTGGTTTTCTGCCAGGAGGCATCTCATCGATGATTGATAAATCCAAATCTCCATATAAGGTTAAAGCTAAAGATCTTGGTATCGGAGTAGCTGTCATTACTAATAAATCAGGATTATCCCCTTTATTCTTTAATTGATACCTCTGTTCTACTCCAAACCTATGTTGTTCATCAATAACTATCAAACCTATATTAGAATAATCAATATCTTTTTGGAATAAAGCATGTGTGCCTATTATGAGGTCAGTCTTGCTGTTTTTAATCTTATCAGCAATTTCTTTTCTTTTAGAACCTTTTATGCTACCAATTAACAGTTCAATATTATAGTCAAAATTTTTTAATATCTTTTTAATTTTTAAATAATGCTGTTCAGCTAAAATTTCTGTAGGAGCCATTAAAATACCTTGATAGCCATTTTCAATTGTTTTAATTAATGACATTACAGCTACTACTGTTTTACCTGAGCCAACATCTCCCTGTAATAATCTCTGCATGGGATGATTATTTTCCATATCTTCTTTAATCTCTTGCCAAACATTTTTTTGAGCATCAGTTAAATCAAAATGAAGTTGATTTAAAAAATCAGTTATTTCCTCTTCGGTATTAGTATGTGTAATACCTTTTTGTTTTCTATAGTCTTTTTTCCTTTTTAACATTGCAATTTGGAATAAGAAAAGCTCTTGAAAAGCTAATCTATTTCTTGCTTTAACAAAAGTTTTTCTATCCTGAGGAAAATGCATATTAAAAATAGCTTTTTTTATTTCTATATAATTATATTTATCTATTATATACTCGGGCAAAAAATCTTTTACTTTATTTAGATAATTTTTCAAAGCTTGATAAACTATATATCTTAATCTTTTTTGCGTAATTCCTTCTGTTAAAGAATATATTGGAACTACTCGGCCAGTATGGATAGTAGGAGAATCATCTTTTATTTCTTCATAGACAGGATTAACTAATTCTTTTTTATTATATTGAAAAAAACTTTTTTCACTTAATTCTCCATATAAATTAAACTTTTTCCCTTTTTCAAATACATCTTTTAAGTATGATTGATTAAACCAGGTACAAATAACTGTATCGGTATCATCAGATAATGTCACTTTAAAAATGGATTTGTATTTACCCCGCCTTATTAGTTCTTTATCTATGACCTTAGCCTGGATACTTTCTTTCTGGCCAGGTCTAATAAATCTAATTTCTTTAAAATCTCCTCTATCTTCATAAGTCCGGGGGAAATAATAAAATAGGTCATTTAAAGAAGATATCTCAAGCTTATTTAATTTTTTTTCGAATTTAGGACCTACTCCTTTTAGATACCTAATTTCTTCTTCACTTGTTTTACTCATCTAAGTATTTACCACCCTTAAAAAGAATTATTCCATAAACTGATGGGCCAGTGTGACTGCCAATAACTGGACCTACATTATTTTCATAATAAGAATATCTGACATTGGAACTATCTAATTTATCCATGAATTTATTTTTGAATTTTTTAGCAAAATCTTCTTTACCATAAAGAAGCCCAAACCAAAATTTACCTGGTACATCAAGATCTTTTTCTAGATAGTTATCAACAAATTCTAAAAGCTTTTTGTGAGTATTTTTTCTTCCCCTTACCTTATCAATCGGTTCCACACTAGTAGAATTGAAATCTAACTTTAAAATAGGTTTTAAATTTATCAAATTACCGATAAAAGATTCGGCTTTATTTATCCGACCGCCTTTTTCTAGATAAGATAAATCATCTACTGTTAAATAAATTTTAATATCTTCACGGGCATTTTTAATAATCTTTATTATTTGCTCTAATTCTAGTCCTTTAGCTACTAATTTTGCTGCTAATATTACTAAAAATCCTAGGCCCATAGAAGCAGTTTTAGAATCTATAATGGTAATATTATCTTCTAAATTTTCTTCTATGGCTAATTTGGCAGACTGAATTGTTCCACTCAAATGACTTGAAAGATGAACTGAAATAATATGATCATAATCTTTAGCCATTTCTTTATATTTTAATTCAAATTCACCAGCAGAAGGCTGTGAGGTAGAAGGCATTACCTCACTTTGTTTTATTCTTTTAAAAAACTGTTTGGAAGTAATTTCTGTTTTGTCTTTATACTGTTCTTCTCCTATGCGAACTGTTAATGGAACAAATTCAATATTGTATTTATTGATTAAATCTTGTGGCAGATCACACGTACTATCAGTTAATATTCCAATTTTCATAATAATCCCCTCACTTAATGCTATTCCATTGAAATTATATATGGGTATAGCGGCTGCCCGCCTTTATAGATTTCAACTTCTGCATCTTTAGATTTTTCTTGAAATTTCTTTTTTATCTCGGCTGCATCTTCTTCGCTAGCACCATCACCATAATATATTGTAATTAAATCTTCATCTTCCCATACTTTATCCATTAAATCTTCAATTACTTCAATATCACTGTTTCCTACTCCTTTTATATCTCCATTTACAATCCCAATTACATCATTTTCACTTATTTCAAAACCATTTACTTTTGAATCCTTAACTGCTTTTGTTATTTCAATAGTTTTAACATAATTAATTTCATCTTCCATACTTTCTTTTAATTCATCTAATTCTTCATTGTCATTAAATACTAATAAAGCTGCAATTGCTTCCGGTATCGCTTTGGTCTCTATAACCTTTATCTTTTTATCTGATAAAGAAGAGGCTTGTTGAGCAGCTGATATAATATTTTTATTATTGGGGAAAATTATTATTTTATTTTGTTCCATTTGCTCTACGGCTTCTACAAAATCATTAATACTAGGGTTCATTGACTGTCCACCATCAATTACTAAATCTACTCCTAGTTCCATCAATATATTTTTTATGCCTTTACCCTTTGCCACAGCTATGATACCTGTTTTCCTGTTTAGTTGCTTGCTTTTATCACTCTTAATTAGTTTTTCTTCATAATCTTCCGTACTTTTATCTTCAAGTTCTTCATATTCTTCTTTTTGTTTCTGTTCATGCTTTTCTCGCATTTCAGCATTTTGTATTCTCATATTATCTATTTTTATATCCCGTAAACTTCCTGTTTTTAAAGCATACTCTAAAATAATACCAGGGTGGTTGGTATGAATATGAACTTTTATAATATCTTCATCTCCAACTACCATCAGAGAATCACCAAACTGTTCAATATCATTTTTTATTTCTTCAATATTAACTTTTTGATCTTTAACGTTAATTAAAGTTTGGGTACAATATCCGTACTTTAATTCTTCAGCAACTTCTTCTTCAACTTTTCTTTCTGTTTTGACTTCTTCTCTAACTTCAACTTTACCGGTTAATCCAGCTTTCATTCCTTCTAAAATTGTAAGGTAACCTTGTCCACCAGCATCTACCACACCTGCTTCTTTCAGTTGTGGTAATTGATCAGGTGTTTTATTTAAAGCTTTATGAGCAGTTTCAATTACTTTTTCTAGTAAGACTACTATATTTTTTTCAGCTTTTAACTTTTCAGCTCTACGGGCTGCTTTCCTTGCCACAGTTAATATTGTGCCTTCAACTGGTTTTAAGACACCTTGATAGGCTATTTTAGAAGCTTCTACAAGAGATTTAATTAATTCTTCGTTTCTCATCACCCTATTGCCCTTGTTAGCCTCTGAAAAGCCTCTGAGCAGCTGAGATAGTATTACACCAGAGTTACCCCTTGCACCCATAAGAGCTCCCTTAGAAAGGGCTTGAGTCAACTTGTCAATTCTTTCTGACTTAGACTTGTCTAAATTTTCCACGGCTTCTTTAAAAGTTAATAACATATTTGTACCTGTATCCCCATCGGGAACAGGAAATACATTAAGTGAATCTATATAAGACTGTTGATCTTTAAGTCTATTTAGTGCTCCATAACACATGTTCTTAAATGCTTGGCTGTTAATTACTTTAATTTCTTCATTCTGTGCCATTACCTATTCTCACTCCTTGGACGTTTATCTCGATACTATCTACTTCAATTCCAACTCTGTTTTTAAGTGTATATTTAACTCTCTCAATTATATTATTTGCAACTTCATGGATATTTGTTCCATATTCTACTATAATATTTAATATTATACTGACTTGATCTTCTTCAATTTCTACAGATACACCTTTACTTAAGTTATCCCAACCAAGGAGATCTGCTATTCCATCCTGCATATTTTTAGAAGACATTCCAACTAGACCATAACATTCCATTGCTGATAACCCTGCAATGGTCTCTATAACTTCTTCTGCTATTAATATTGTACCATATTCGGTATTAATCTCTTTTACCATGATTTTCACCTCTCTTTATATACATTGTAATTTTACTATATATTAATAAATCTTGCAACATTAACAAATTATAATAATAAATACTTGTCACAACCATCAGTTGTGTGTTAAAATAATATTTGACTGAAAAAGTTATATAAGATACAGGAGGTGTAACAAATGGCTAAATATTGTGAAATATGCGGTAAAGGAAGCAATAATGCAAATAGAGTTCGAAGAAGAGGTAAAGCTAAGAAAAAAGGTGGAGTAGGTCGTAACGTTACGAGTGTTACAAGTCGTACTCAAAAACCTAACCTTCAAAAAGTTAAAGCCATCGTAGATGGTAAGAAAAAAAGAATAACAGTTTGTACAAGCTGTTTAAAAGCAGGTAAAGTAAAACGTGCATATTAATAGATATTTAATGACGGAGTTTATTCATTAGTAATGGATAAACTCCTTTTTATTATACTTTAAATCATTTTTTATCTTTATACTTATTTCTTCTAAGCTTAGGTCTTTTTTACAACACCCGTTTTACCGCTTCTTTTGCTATTATTATAGCAATTTAATATGACACTTCCCTATTAAACACCTCAGGTATAATTCTTTCTTTACTTAAATTATTTTTCACTAACTCTGCTAACTTTCTAGTTGCTTTCAACTTCTTTTTTATATTTATATCACGCGCCCTTGCATCTAAAACCCCTATAAACAAATCACTACTCTCTTTTCCCGTTTTTAACTGGCCTTTTTTTCATTTTCTGTTAACTTTGCTAACTCTACTAAATACTTATTATTTACTTTTCTCACCTTATAAATAAGGTCTTTAGAATCTAAAACTTTAATATTTTCTACACCAGTTGATTTGAAAAATTTAGTTACTGCAAAACCTGCCTCTAGCCCCAGTAATTAAAATTTTAATATTATCAATCTTTTCGTTAACAAGTTTGAGTGCATTAAATAAACCAGCTAAAACTACAATAGCAGTTCCATGCTGGTCATCATGAAAGATGGGAATATTAGTTTTTGCTTTTAGTTTTTCAACTATTTTAAAACAATAATGAACTTTAATATCCTATAGATTAATATCTTCGATTGATTTACTGAGGTTTATAATATTTTGGACAAAATCATCTACAGAATTACATTGATACATAAAGGACAGGCATCTACATTGGATTTTTTTAATAAAATGGTTTTTACCTCCATGAAAGCATCACTATTATTTTTTTATATAATCATAAATATTTTCTTAATCTTCATTAATTTTTTTAAAAACTTCAGTAACTTCTGGTGTATATAATAGACTTAAATACTTTTTATTAGTAATCTTTTTTCTTTCAATAGATAATTTACCTTTTAAATTTTTGTGTAGTTTTATAGCCTAATTTTTAAAGTTTATTTTTACCCCTATTGTTTATATTTTTTTTGACCTATTTTATATAAATCATTACCATAGATATCATTTACTACGACCAAAGGGAAATTATTAACTTTAAGCAGTCGAATAGCCTCTGTTTTAAGCTCAGGATATGCAACTACTTTTGATTCAATTATTTTTTTTGATAATAAGGCGGCTGCTCCTCCGATTGCTGCAAAATAAACAGCTTTATTCTTTTTTATTGAATCAATGACAGTATCTGAACGGGGTCCTTTCCCAATCATACCTTTTAACCCTTTTTTTAGTAAGGCAGGAGTATATTTGTCCATTCTATAACTAGTCGTTGGGCCACATGATCCAATTACCTGACCTTTTTTAGCTGGAGCTGGACCTGTATAGTAAATTACAGCCTCATTTATATCAATAGGCAGTTTTGACTCATTTTTTATTAAATTATAGAGTTTTTTATGGGCTTGATCTCGGGCTGTATATATATATCCATTTAATTTAACTTCATCACCTGCCCTTAATTTTGCAACCTTTTTTTCAGTTAAAGGTGTTTCTAAATTCATTTTTTCACCAACCTAAATTTCAATTGTAATATGTCGTGAGACATGACAGTTTATATTTACTGCAACAGGTAAAGATGCAATGTGGCAGGGGTAAGTTAAAACTTTAACATCAAGAGCAGTTATTTTGCCTCCTAAGCCCCCTGGTCCAATGCCTGTTTTATTTACATCTTTGAGAATGTCATCCTCAAATTCTTTGATTTCTTTATCATTACTTTCTTTTTTAATAAGTGCTCTTTTTGATAAGTAGGCGGCTTTTTCAAAAGTGCCACCAATACCTACCCCTAAAATATAAGGTGGGCAAGCATTAGCACCTGCTTTTTTAACTGTATCTATTATAAATTTTTTTATTTCCTTTTTTTCTACAGTAGGGTTAAACATCTTAATTTGACTCATGTTTTCGCTACCAGCCCCTTTAATTAAAACATGTAATTTTAATTGATCACCCACTACATTTTCAGTATAAATTACCGCAGGGGTATTATCATCAGTATTTTCACGCTTAAAAGGATCTCCTACTACTGATTTTCTCAGATAACCTTCATTATATCCTATCTTTACACCGTAATTTATAGCATCTTTTAAATCTCCCTCAATATAAACTTCATTACCAATTTCAACAAAAACCACTACAATACCAGTATCTTGACAAATTGGTAATTTTTCATTTTCAGCAATATCTGCATTTTTACTTATGTTTTTTAAAACATTTTTCCCGAGAGGGGATTTTTCTTTATCAATTGCCTTTTCAATTTTATTATAGATATTTTTGCCCAGAGAAAAATTAGCATTTTGAACTGCTTCACTAATTTCTTTAGTTATGATCTCACTATCTACTTTTCTCATAATTTACTCCCTTAACATTTTTCACAGACGAAGTATAATAAAATACCTGAACTTACTTCAATAACTGTTTTACTTTCCTTAATTACATTACTTAATCCTCTACTGCTTGATCTTTCTATCCAATGATCATTTAATTCATATTTACAACCTTTTAATTTTTTTATCAAAACTCTATCACTAACAGAAAATAGTGATAGGGTATGATCTTTTTTATTATTAATTACTTTTTTTCCATCGACAATTCCTATCTCTAAACCGGGTTCAATTATTTTAGCTTCAATACCACTTTTTAAAGCATATTCTAAAAGTAATATATTACCAAATTGTTGATCAATTCGACCTCCAGTGGCTCCAATGAAACTAATCTTTTTATAACCATTTTTAACACAAAAATCAACTGATAATTCACCATCAGTTTTATCTTTGTCACTAGGAAACTCAAAAACTTCTCCATGGAATTTAGCAAGTGATTTAGAATCTCTATCAAGAGAGTCAAAATCTCCAATTAAGGTGTTTGGTTCTGTATCAACATAATTTTTTAAAAATTTATATCCACCATCAACAGCAATAATATTATCAAAGGAGTTAACTATTTCGGAATATTCCGTTTTTTTATCTTTAAATACTCCATTTAGAACAATTAGTACTTCTTCCAAAAGTATCACTAACCTTCCAAAATGCTTCTGAATTTATTTATATTTTCAGCCGGGTTACCTTTAAAAATTGTAGAGCCACTTACTATAATATCAACACCTGCTTGCACAACTTTGTTTACATTATCAAAGTTTATACCACCATCAATTTCTATTAAAGTTTCGCTCTCTATTTCATCTATCATCTTTTTTAATCTTTTTACTTTATCAATCATTTGGGGTATAAACTTCTGACCGCCAAAGCCTGGATTAACAGACATAATTAAAACTAAATCTACATCATCAATAATATTTTCAATAGTAGATAAAGAAGTGCCTGGATTTAAAGTAACACCCGCTTGACAACCTTCATTTTTAATAATCTGAATAGCTCGATGAATATGATCAGTTGCTTCTACATGGACAGTTATTATATCACTGCCTGCTTTTGCAAAATCTTTAATATATTTTTCAGGATCAACAATCATCAGATGGGTATCAAAAATACTATCACTATAGGGTCTAATTGCCTCCACAACCATAGGACCATAAGTAATATTGGGAACAAATCTCCCATCCATAATATCTAAATGTAAATATTTTGCACTTTTTACACTCTCTACTTCATTTTTTAATTGGCTAAAATCTGATGAAAGTATAGATGGAGCAAAATTAACCATATAAATCATCCTCTTTTTGCTGTAATTCTTTATAAATTTCTTTGTAACTATTATAACGATCTTGGGAAATTTCCCCTTTTTCTAAAGCATTTTTTACACTACAACCTGGTTCATGAGTATGGCTACATGTACTAAATTTACATTTGTTTTCATACTCTTCAAATTCGGGAAAATAGTACCTTAATTCAGAAGAATCAATATTTTCTATATTTATGTTACTAAAACCTGGAGTATCAGCAACAAATCCTTTACTGGTTAAAGTAATTAATTCTACATGTTTTGTAGTGTGTTTACCTCTTTGTAGTTTTTCACTTACTTCTTTAGTAGGCAAATCAACGTCCTCTACTATACTATTAATTAAAGTAGACTTGCCACTACCACTCGGTCCGGCTATAACTGAAATGTTATTCTCCAATTTTTTATATAAATTATCTAGACCTAAATGTTTTTTCGCACTAATATAAGAGACATCATAGCCAATTTCTCTATAAATAGATAACTGATCTTTCAGTTCAGCTAAATCATCAATTAAATCAATCTTATTAAAAACTATTAGAGGTTTTAATGCTGAAGATTCAACCATTAAAATGAATCTATCTAATAGTTTTTTATCAATAAGAGGTTTTTTTAAAGAATGTAAAACAACTACCTGTTCAACATTCGCAACCTTTGGACGCATCAGAAGATTTTCTCTTTCTTTAACATCTTCTACTATTTTATCTTCTAGATTAATTTTAGCTATATCACCAGGATAAACTTTTTTTTGAATCTTACCTCTTATTCCACATTTATGAACATCATTATTTGTTTTCACAAAAAAGAATCCACCCAATGTTTTTGTAATAATACCTTCCATTAAAAACCTCCTGTTTATTTTATTTATCAATTTCTTGTGATTTAATTAATTCACCATCACGATATATTTCTAAGACAGTTGGTCCTACACTATAAATTGTCTCATTTACATACTCTCCGGGGTTATGAGTTTTTTGATAAGCGACCTCTTCCCCATTACTATCTTTAACCACAATTTTAATTTCTTGCTCATTATTACCAACTATATTTATACCAATATTGGTCTTATGTTCTTCAAAATTACCATTGTTAACTAATCCTGTACTTATACCTAAGTCAACAGTTGAATTTTCAGGAACGTTCTCACCAGCTTTATATTGTTGATTTTTGACCAATCCTTCTTCATATCTCGTAGATTTATTATAATTTAATTTACCTACTTTTAGCCCATTACGCTGGATTAAATTAAAAGCTCTCTCTTTTTCTACCCCTAAAAGAGAGGGCATTGTTACCATGATAGGTTGAGGGCCTTTGCTTACTACTAGTTGAACCTGGGTATTTATTTCAATTTCACTACCCGGTTCAGGAGATTGAGATATTATAAAATTTTCTCTTAGCTTTTCACTATATTCATATGTTATTTCCTTTAAAGATAAGCCTAAATTATCCAAAATTACTTCAGCTTCTCTTAATGGTCTATTACTAAAATCTGGTAGTTCAACAATTTTAGGTCCTTTACTTACCGTAACTACAACTTTTCGGGTTTGTTTTATTCTTTCACCTGGTTTCGGTTCTTGGGAAACCACATAACCTTTTCCAATTTCATTATGAAAAACTGATTCTTCTGATTTTTCCAAACTTAATCCTTGCTGAGAAGCAATATCTTGTGCTTCATTGTATTCTTTTTCTACTAAATCGGGAACCTTAACAATTGGCACTTCAGTATATACTTTAAAGAAATATACTAGCCCAAATACAGAAGCTGAAGCAAATAATATTACTACTAAAGCCCAAATTAGCCATTTATTAATTTTTGATTTTTTCTTTTTCTCTTTAGTAAAGTAACTTTTATCAGTTTCTAAAGTTTTTGAAAGATCTTTTTTGTTTTCAGCATTACCTTGCTTATTATCTAAACCCTCTTTTTTTATATCGGATTTTTTTAAAACTTTTGTTTGACTTTGCTTTTCACTATCCTCTTCATTAAAACTTTCATTAACTTCTATGTTTTTTATTGTATTAACAATTTCTTCTCTTAATTGTTTGGCACTAACATGTCTATCTTCAGGTTCTTTAGATAAGGTCTTCATAACCAATTCATTAACTTCTTTAGGTACAGATGGGAGAACCTCTTTTAACTCTTTAGGTTCTTCTTGAATATGCTTTAAAGCCACTGAAATAGGGCTTTCACCGTTAAAGGGTACTTTACCATAAAGCATTTCATAGAGAACTACACCAATTGAATAAATATCAGAATATGTATTTATTTCTTTACCTTGTGCTTGTTCAGGTGAAAAATAATGAGCACTTCCCATTATAGTATCAGTAATTGTCATCGTTGATGATGTAACCGCTCTAGCAATCCCAAAGTCTGTAACTTTAACTTGATTATTATCAGTGATTAAAATATTATGTGGTTTTATGTCACAATGTATAATATTATTTTCATGGGCAACTTCCACACCTGCTGTAACCTGATTAGCTATATCTAAGGCTTCTACTACAGAAAGCTTTCCTCTTTTTTGAATTAAACTTTTTAAATCTTTACCTTCTATATATTCCATAACTAAATAGAGGCTATTTTCGCTTTCTACAATATCATAGATGCTCACAACATTTGGATGTGTGATTCTAGCAACAGCCTTTGCTTCATGGCGGAATTTATTTATAAAATCTTCATCAGAAACAAACTCCGGTCTCAACATTTTAATAGCAACTTTTCGGTCAAGTAAAATATCTTGAGCTTCATAAACTAAAGCCATTCCACCACTACCACGCTGCTTTTTTATTTTATATCTATCATTTAATAGTTTACCAATCATATTGACACCTCATATAATTATAACTTTCCCATTATAATAGTAATATTATCTGTACCACCATTTTTTAAAGCCTTAGAACCTAATTCTTCTATAATTTCTTTTAAACTTTTATCTTTTTTTAATACTTCTTCGATATTTTCAAACCTAATCATATCACTTAGTCCATCTGAACAGAGCATTATGATATCTTTTTTAGTTATATCTAATTCATTAGTTTGAATTTTCAAATCTTTATCAATACCAAGAGCCTGAGTAATTATATTTTTTTGAGGATGGTCAAAGGCTTCACCCGGTTTAATTGAATTATTGTCAATTAAATCATTAACAAGAGAATGATCTTTCGTGATTTGTTTTAACTCATCATTAAAAAGATAAATTCTACTATCCCCAACATGACCATAAAAAAGTTTATTATTGATAAGTAGACTCAAGGTTAAAGTAGTTCCCATATCCTGAAAATCCTTATCTTCTTTTGCATGGTCAATAATATTTTTATTAGCCTCATTAATAGCAGACTTTATTTGGGAAATAATATTGTCATTGAAATCAAAATCATATTCTCTAATACTTTCTACTGCAATTTCACTTGCTATTTCTCCTGCATTATGACCTCCCATTCCATCAGCTACAGCTAAAATAGCAACATCATTTTCAGGTTGCAGTATTAAGTAACTATCTTCATTTTTTTGGCGATTATTACCGATATTGGTAAAGATATGAAAACTCATAATTAACCTCCATTTTTATAACTTGCTCTCAACTGACCACAGGCAGCTTTTATATTAGTTCCTTTTTCAATTCTTATAGTAACAGGAATATTGTTCTTTTCCAAATTTTCCTTGAAAAAATTTATAATACTTTCATTAGGCCTTTCAATATTTAATTCCGGTACGGGATTTACCGGAATTAAATTAACATGCACTAACTTATTTTTGAGTAATGAGGCCAACTGTTTCGCATGAATTTTTTTATCGTTTAGATCCTTCATTAACACATATTCAAAGGTTACTCTTCTATTTGTCTTATTAATATAGTATTCAACAGCCTTCATTAACTGCTGTAAATTATATTTTTTATTGATGGGCATCAGATAATCTCTTAACTCGTCATTAGGAGCATTTAATGATATAGCAAGACCAATTTGTTGGTTTTCATCTGCTAATTTTTTAATTTTATCAATAATACCCGAGGTAGAAATTGTCATTTTCCGCATACCAATATTTAAACCTTTATTTTCATTTAAAATGGACACAGAATTCATAACATTTTTATAATTTAAAAATGGTTCTCCCATCCCCATAAATACAATATTAGTAATTGCTTTATCTTTAAAATCATCTTCACTAATATCAATTTGTATTTTTAAAATTTGTTCAATTATTTCACCTGTTGTTAAATCTCTTTTTAAACCACCAATACCTGTGGCACAAAATTTACAACCTATTGAACAGCCGATTTGACTTGAAACACAGATAGAAAATCTGTTTTCATTTTTATAAGGTAAAAAAACGCTTTCTACTAGTTTATTATCATGAGTCTTCCATAGATACTTTTGGGTTCCATCTTCCGCAATCAATTTTTTATCTAAATTAAACTTAGTTAATTCATATAATGAATCTAAAGTATCAATTAGACTATTAGGCAAATTACTCATCTTTGCAAAATCTAAAATTCCATTTTTATATATCCAGTTATATACTTGTTTGGCTCTATAAGTTGGAATATTTTTATCTTGAAAGTCTTGCTTTAATTCAGTTAAATTAAAGCTTAAAATATGATCCTTATTCATCGCTACCCAACCCAAATAAAACAACAATTCTTATCAGGTTTACCAAGGCCACTAAAGTAGCAGACACATATGTGAATGCAGCTGCTCTTAATACCTTTTTAGCACCTTTTAATTCTTTTTGATTCAAAATGTTATTTCTTTTTAACATTGATAAAGCCCTATTACTAGCATTAAATTCAACAGGTAATGTTACTAAATGAAAAACAAAAGCACCTAAAAACATGATAAACCCAAGTGCAATCATTACCTGTGATTGCAGGAAAAATCCAATGATAGCCATTGGTAAACCCCAATTAGAACCAATACTTGCGGCAGGTACTATTTTAGCTCTAATTTTAAGTGGAGTATATCCTTTCGCATCTTGTATTGCATGGCCAGCCTCATGGGCTGCAACTCCAATTGCAGCTATAGATTTACTATTATAAATACTTTGTGATAGGTTCAGTACTTTATCTCTCGGATCATAGTGGTCACTTAACTCTCCCTGAATCTTTTTTATACTTACATCATTAATTCCATTTTGAGATAATAGTTCACTGACAATATCTGCAGCTGTTCGATTAACATTTGAATTTATTTTTGAATACTTATTAAAAGTACTTTTAACCTTATATTGAGCATACATGGCAATTAACAACACGGGTATCAACATCAAAATTGTTGGGTCATAAAAAAACATAATCAACCACTCCCTTTAGTTCTCTAACTTTGTTCCTTCTTCAATTTCATATCCTCTTAAAAAGTCTTCTGTAGGCATTTTCTTTTTACCCGCTAATTGTAATTTTTTAATTTTTAAAAGTCCATCACCGGTCTGAATAAACAAACCTTCGGCTGGATTTGCTTTAATCACTGTGCCAGCCTCTTTATTGGTAGTTTCATCAATAGGCTTTACTTCAAATATTTTTAATAATTTTCCATTTAGATAAGTAAAAGAGCCCGGCCAGGGGTTCATCCCCTTTACAAAATAGTATAAATCTTGACTCGACTTTGACCAGTCTATAAGGCCATCATCTTTACTTAACTGACTGGTATAATTAGCTTTATCCTCATTTTGTTTCAATCTAGAAACTGAACCATTTTCTATTTTTATTAAAGTTTCTTTTAAAAGCTCAGCTCCCTCTTCAGCTAATTTATCATGTAGATCACCAGCATTATATTCGTTTTTTATTTTAACTTTTTTTTGAAAAATTATATCACCGGTATCTAATCCTTCATCCATAAACATAGTTGTTACACCAGTAATTTCTTTACCATCTATTATTGCCTGTTGTATAGGACTAGAACCCCTATATTCAGGTAATAAGGAAGCGTGTAGGTTTATACATCCATACTTTGGTAATTCTAATACTTCTTTTGATAATATTTGCCCATAAGCTACTACAACAATTGCATCAAGATCTTTTTTATTTAATTTTTTTATAAAATCTTTATCATTAATATTCTCAGGTTGTAAAACCTCTAAATCATATTTCAAAGCAGCTTTTTTTACAGGGGTATATCTTACTTTTTTCCCCCGGCCGCGTCGCCGATCTGGTTGAGTAATTACGGAATCAATATTTATTTGAGCTTCTTTAATTAATCCTTTTAAACTTGGAACAGCAAAACCTGGCGTTCCAGCAAATACTATTTTCATAATATAATATCACTCCAAAGTTTCTGGTTCTTCATCTTTAACTTCTAAAGCTTTATCAACAAAAAGGATACCATCTAAATGATCAATTTCATGTAAAAAAGCCCTCGCTTTTAAACCTTCAAGTTCATATTTGATTTCTTCACCTTTTTCATTAAGTCCTGTAATTGTTACTTCTTCGGCTCTTTTTACAAGTCCGGATTTACCGGGAACACTTAAACAACCTTCTTCAGCAACTGCTTCCCCTTTCTTTTTAACAGGTTTGGGATTTATAGTTACTTTAAGATCATCTTCAATTTCTACAACAATAACTCTCTGTAAAACACCAATCTGGGGTGCTGCTAGACCAATACCATTGGCTGCTTCCATAGAATCTATCATATTATCTATTAATTCTTTAGTTTTATCAGTAATTTCTTCTACTTCTTTTGATCTACTGCGTAAAACTGGATCACCAATCTCTCTTATTGGTAGTACTGCCATCTTTATCACCTCTTTAAATATTATAACATTGATATTGGATCTACATCAATATTATACTTTACATTCATACTTACCTTTTTTAAATAATTTTCTTTTATTCTTATTAATACATTTGTTCTATTGTTAATTTCATTAAATTTTAACAATAATTGAACTCTATATCTACCCCTAATTCGCTCAATGGGGGCAGGTGAAGGTCCAACTATCTTCTTTATTCTATAATCTTTTATATGATTATACAACTTTTTAGCAGCTTTTTCAGCTTTATTTTTATTTTTATGAGTAATTGTAATATTAACTAAATTTATAAAAGGAGGATACTTTAGAGCCTTACGTAAAACAATTTCTTTATTGTAAAAGTACTCATAATCATGTTCCTTTGCAGCTAATACACTATAGTGTTCAGGGTTATAGGTTTGAATCGCAACTGTACCTTTCTTTTTTCCTCGGCCTGTTCTACCAGCCACTTGCGTTAAAAGCTGAAAAGTTCTTTCTGAAGATCTAAAATCAGGAAGATTCATTATTGTATCAGCTGTGATTACTCCTACGAAAGATATATTGGGATAATCATGACCTTTTGCTACCATTTGAGTACCAATTAGAATATCTATCTCATTATTTTCTAATTTAGATAAAATTTTCCGATGGGAACCCTTCCTGGTAGTAGTATCTTGATCCATCCTGGCTACATCTGCTTTAGGTAACAATTTTTTTACTTCATTTTCAATTCTTTCAGTTCCAATCCCAAAATCCTTAATATATTTACTGCTGCAATTTGGACAATACTTAGGTATATCTTTTGTGGCTCCACAATAATGACAGATCAATTTATTCTTATTTCTATGATAAGTCATTGAAATATCACAGTTTTCACATCTAATAACTTCACCACAACTTCGGCATAACACAAAACTAGAATAACCCCTTCTATTTAAAAACAAAAGAGCCTGTTCTCCCTTATTTAAAGTCTGTTTAAGACTGGTTTCTAATTTATTACTGAATATAGATGGATTTCCTTGTTTTAACTCTTCTGTCATATCAATTATCTCTACTGGAGGCATTTTTTTATTATCAATTCTTTGCGGTAAAGATAGATATTTATAATTTTTTTCCTTAGCCTTATAATAGCTTTCTAAAGAAGGAGTTGCAGAGCCTAAAATCAAATCAATATTATTGATTTCCGCTCTCTTTTTTGCTACTTCCCTGGCATGGTAATAGGGGTGATTCCCCTGTTTATAGGAGTTTTCATGTTCTTCATCTATGATAATAATACCCAGGTTTTTAACCGGGGCAAAAATAGCAGAACGCGCTCCAATCACAATCCTTGCCTTACCATTTTTAATATTTCTCCACTCATCATATCTTTCACCGGTAGATAAAGCAGAATGTAAAACTGCTATTTCTTCACCAAAACGGCTGTAAAATCTTTTAACCATCAAAGGAGTAAGTGAGATCTCCGGTACTAATAGGATAGCTCCTTTATCTTTGTTTAAAACTTCTTTAATTAACTGCATATATACTTCGGTTTTTCCGGAACCAGTAACTCCATGCAGTAGATAAGTATTTGAATTATCTTCAAAAAGATTCTTATTTATTGTATTTAAAACTTCTTTTTGAGTAGCCGTTGGTTCCAATTCTTCTACCATGGATTTTTCGAAATCTTTATAAGGTATTCTTCTTTTTACACTTTCATTATATTCTAAAATATCTTTATCTACTAATTTATGAACTGCCCCAATATATACATCTAAATCCCTAATTAACTTGTTAAGTTTAATCTCTTTTTTAGTATTTTTCTTAAAATAATTTAAAACTTTAAACTGACTAGGAGCTCTTGATTTTAACTTTTCTAATTCCTTATTAATATGTTTTACTGCAATTTTTAACTTTACTTTTTTTACCGTTTTCTTACTAATCGTACCTTTAAAAACAGCTGTCGGAACAGCTGCTTTAATAACACTTATTAAAAGTGCACAATAGTATTTACTTATCCATTTATATAGTTTCAAATCACTTCTATCAAAAAAGACTTCCTGTGAGATCAAACTATCAATTTCTTTTAATATATCTTTTTCGACCTCTGTCTCAGTTTTTATATTTAATATAAAAGCCCTTACTTTGCGTTTGCCAAATCTAACTTTAACAGCCATACCCACCTTTAATTTTCCTTCCAAAGCAGTGGGTATTATATAGTCATAAACTTTATCGAACTTGTGAACTGGTAAATCAACAATTACTTCTGCAAATTTATTCATTATTATTCCTTCTTTTACTTATTTCTCTTAATGCAAAAATTCCACCGATTACTAATATAGTATAAAATGTAAATAGTCGCCAACCGAAAGTTACTAAGCCAACAATATCACTGGGTATAAAGGCTACAAATAAAGAAGCAAAGCCTAACTCTGCTACTCCGCTTGCCCCAGGAGTAGGTGAGTATGGCAGCATTAGATAAAATATAGTCTGCATAATATAAGCTTGCAGAAAATGCGGTTCTGCTCCAAAGGACATTAACACTACCGGCATTATCATAAATAAACTACTCCAAAAAACTATGGTATAAAATGCTCCCCAAAATAAGCCTTTTTTATTCTTTCTTAATACTCCAAATGATCTTCGAAAGTCTCTTAGCTCTCTTCTGCTTTTAACAAGCCATCTTTTAGCTCGATAGCTGTTTTTAATAAAATTATTAATCTTATTTATATGAAGAATATAATCTGTTAATTTATCACCAATTTTAGGTATTAATGTTAGTAAGATAATTCCAATTGAAATTAAAACACCCATTCCAAATGCTAAATAAAATAAATAATCTGGAACAACACCAGCTGAAATATACTGATTGAAAAAGATTAAAAAAATAGGGGTTAAAGTTCCAAAATAAAATAATCTTAATAAAAAGTTAGTTACTACTGCTGTAGATGCTTTACCTACATTTACCCCTTTTTTATGGAGAAAATAAATTTGAAAAGGTCCTCCTCCACTTGCAAAAGGAGTTACATTAGAAACAAAGGCCCCTGAAATATGTATTATCATACAGTCTTTAAGGCTTAATTTTTTATCTACACTTGATATCATAACTTTAAGCCTTTGTCCAGCTGCTGTAATATTTAACAGGATTAAACCCATTATAATCCAAAGATATTTTAAATCCATATTTTTTATAACACGTTCTAGAGTATTTTCATCTATAGTTATTATAATAATTATTGCAGATATTATTAAACTCAATATAACTGCCATTCTTAAACCTTTAAAAACTGTCTGTCGATCTATTCTACTTTCCTGACTTTGCATAATATCCACCTCTTATAGGCAAGGCAAAACCGAAGGAAATATCTCCTCCGGTAAAAAAAGTATTTTATACTTTATTTTTTATAATTTCTACTTTATCAAGCTCTTCCCAAGGAAGATCTAAATCTAATCTACCAAAATGACCATAATTAGTTAACTGACTGTAAATGGGTCTCATCAAATCAAATTTATTTATTATACCACCAGGAGTTAACTCAAAATTTTCTTTTATAACTTTAACTAATCTCTCTTCACTAACTTTGGCAGTATTAAAGGTTTCCACCATTACTGATAAAGGATAAGCTACTCCAATTGCATAAGAAAGCTGTACTTCACATTTTTCAGCCAAACCAGCTGCTACGATATTTTTAGCTACATAACGAGCTGCATAAGAAGCAGACCTATCTACCTTTGTAGGATCTTTACCTGAAAATGCGCCACCACCATGACGAGAAGTACCACCATATGTATCTACAATTATTTTACGGCCAGTTAATCCAGCATCTCCGTGGGGACCGCCAATCACAAATCTACCGGTTGGATTTATCAAAATGTCTGTATTTTTATCCAGCATATTCTCTGGAATTATATTTTTAATTACAAATTCACAAAGATCCCTTTTGATAGTTTCCTGAGCAACTTCAGGATGATGTTGAGCAGAAATTAATACCTTATCTACTCTTTTAGGTATATCATCTTCATACTCAATTGTGACCTGAGTTTTACCATCAGGTCTTAAATAATCTAAAATATCTTTTTTTCTGACATCTGCCAATCTTTGTGCTAATTTATGAGCAAGATTAATCGGTAAAGGCATATATTCTTCGGTTTCATTAGTTGCATAACCATACATAATGCCTTGGTCTCCAGCCCCAATTTGTTCTTCTTCATTGCCTGTTTTTGTTTCAAAAGAATGATTTACTCCTAATGCAATATCAGCTGACTGTTCTTTTATAGAAGTAATCACACCACAAGTCTCTCCATCAAAACCATATTTTGCTCTATCATAACCGATATCCATTATGGTTTGTCTAGTTATATCGGTAACATCTACATAACAATCTGTTGTGATTTCACCAGATATAAAGGCTAGACCTGTTGTAACAAAAGTTTCACAGGCTACCCTTGCATCTTGATCATGTTTTAAAATTGCATCTAAAATACTATCAGATATCTTGTCTGCTACTTTGTCAGGATGCCCTTCAGTTACAGACTCTGAAGTCATCATGTAATTTTTTGCCATTTTACCACCTTCATTTATATATATTTATTAATACTTAAAGTTTAGCATATAGTTAAATCTGTGTCAATTAAGCTAGGAACCTGATATATCTAATTTTTTTACTAAAACAGAAGCTGAACCAATATGTCCACTACCAGGCAGCCCCATTTTAAAATCACTACCAATTATTTTTATATCTTTTAAAAGTTGTAAGAAATTACCAGATATAGTAATCTGTTCAACTGGTTTTACAATGGCTTTGTCTTTAACATAAAATCCGCGCGCTGATAAAGAAAAATCTCCAGAAACCTGATTTGCTCCAGAATGTAAACCCTGTACATCTTCAATAATTAAACCCTCATTAAGTTTTTCAATTAACTTTTTAAAACTATGTTCTCCTTTCTGTAAATACATATTGGTAGGCGAAATACTTATTTTACTTTTATGGGAAGCCCGATATGCATTTCCAGTGGTCTCTGTATTACTTTTTTTAGCTGTTTTTAAGTTATGGAGATAGGTAGTTAACTTACCATCCTTTATCACTTTCTTAAATTTAGCAGCCGCTCCTTCTGAATCAAAAGGAGTTCTTCGATAGCCTTTTTCATAAAAAGGATCATCAATTAAATTAACTTTAGAATCAGCTACCTTTTTACCTAATTTATCTTTAAAAAGTGATAGTCCCTTTTGTACATTTTCTGCAGAAAAAGTCGAACTAAAAGTTGAAAGAATATCAATGAAAACTTCATTTCTTAATATCACTGAATATTGATCTGATTTGACTGTTTCAGCTCCAAATTGATTAACTGCATCATCAACTATTTTTCGGGCAAATACATCAGGATTTAATTCATTGATATCTCTAAATAACTGATAATTACTAGCGGTATGTACTTCCCCTTTATCTTCTGCAATAACAGATAAATATATATAGGCTATATCATTTTCATAATTTAATGCAAGGTTTTTATTGTTGATAATCTGTTCACCTGTTTTTTCATCAGCATAAATGCAGTAATTGATATTCCTAATTCTATCATCTAAATCATAAATCTTTTTTTCAATACTTTTTAGAAGTTCAATTTTCTTTTCTCTATCATATTCATAAATACCCGTTAAGGCAGGTAATTCTTTGTATTCATCAGAACCACTATATATTTCTTCTTTATCTTCATCCATAATTAATGCATTATTTTTAGCATTTTTTAAAATTGTATCTATAACCGATTCATCTATTCTTTCTGTATATGAGTAGCCCATTTTATCTTGATACTCACCCCTGAAAGCTACTCCATATTCTTCATTTTCCTCATAATAATCAACTTCACCTTTATATAGTCTAAACTCAAAGTTTTCCGATTTATTAAGATATATTTCACTGTTTTCAAAATTATTTTCTGTAGATTTATTTAAGATTTCTTTCATAAATTCATTTAATTCCATTATTGAGTTCCACCTCTTCCCCCAACTGTTAGTTCTGAAACTCTTATAGTTGGTTGTCCAACTCCAGCTGGTACGCTTCCACTTATTGAACCACACATACCTTCCGCTATATCTAAATTGTTACCAATTAAATCTATCTTTTTTAATATATCGGCTCCTTTACCAATTAAGGTTGCACCTCTAACTGGTTTTTTGATCTCTCCATCTTCAACAATATATCCTTCCCGTACATTAAAGTTAAATTCACCGGTGGCCGGATTAACAGATCCACCACCCATATGTTTGGCATATAATCCGTACTCCGTTTCTGCAATAATACCTTCTAAAGAATGTTCACCATTATCTATAAATGTATTAGTCATCCGGGAAGTTGGTGAATAACGATAGGACTGACGCCTACCTGATCCGGTTGATTGCATATCTAATCTTCTTCCGTTAAGATAATCCACCATATAACCTTTTAAAATACCATCTTTTATTAATACATTCCTTTGGGTTTTATGGCCTTCATCATCAAAATTTTGTGAGCCCCAGGCATTTGGTAAAGTACCATCATCAATAGCAGTAACTTTTTCACTGGCAATCTTTTCTCCTAATTTGTTAGCAAAAACTGAATTGTTTTTAGCAACTGAAGTAGCTTCTAAACCATGACCACAGGCCTCATGAAATATTACTCCTCCAAATTTATTATCAATTATAACCGGCATTTTACCCTGAGGAGCATGGCCTGCTTTAATCATAGTTACAGCCATACGAGCTGCCTCTTGGGCCTTTTTCTCAACATCTATTTCATCAAAAAATTCAAATCCCATATGTCCGCCTGGACCAAGATAGCCAGTCTGTTTTTCTCCTTTTAAGGTGGCAACTGCTTGAATCCCCATTCTAACTCGGGTTCTTTCATCTTCTATGAATATACCTTCCGAATTCGCTATCTGGACATTTTGTGTATAATCTGATAAGCCTACTACAACCTGGGTAATTAATTCATCATACTCGTTAGCTGATTTATATGCTTTTTTAATTAAATCTACTTTTTTAACCTGATTAACATCAGCCGGTATAATTTTTACCGGATGAAGATTTTTATGATCTACATATTTTAAGCTTTTATTTTTGAAATCAGTTTCTCCAAACATTGAAGCAGCCTTTTTAGCTAATTTAAGTAAGTTATTTTTATCATCATTATTTGTATATACATATATTTCATTAGTATCTTTAATTACTCTTATTCCTACCCCATAGTCTATACCTGTATTAGCACTATCAATTTTTCCATTAACAAGATTAATAGAATTTGTAACCTTATTTTCAACAAATACCTCTGCAAAATCTCCTCCTGTATGAAGAGCAGTATTTATTGTTTCTTCTATAACACTTTTATTTAACATGTAGCTTTGCTCCTTTCCTTATCTTATACTATAGTTATATATTATTTAAGTATTTACAATTTCCTGCATAATATGATAAAAACCGCCCCTTAAAGAGCGGTTGAAAAGTTGTTATTTAATTAATATATCATAAATTTTATCGGCAATATCTTCTTTTGAAGACCTTGATACGTCAATTTTTTCATCTTTAGTTAATATGATGACTTCACTTTCATCACTACCGAAAATATCTTTGTTTTTTATATCATTAGCTACTATCATATCCATATCTTTTTTATTCATCTTCTTTTTAGCATTTTCAATTAAATTGCGGCTTTCAGCTGCAAAACCTACTATTGTTTGCTTATCTTTTTTGGCTTGGCTGACTTGTTGTAAAATATCTTTTGTCTTTTTAAGTTCCAAGATAAAATAATCTTCATTACTCTTTTTAATTTTATCCTCTGAAATATTTTGAGGTGTAAAATCAGCTACTGCAGCAGCCATAATGATCATATCATAGTTTGGAAAATTAGTTATAACTGAATTATATAATTCTTTAGCACTACTAATACTTTCAAATCCTACCCCTAAGGGTGGTTTTAAATTAGTAGGGCCTGCAATTAACTTCACTTGTGCTCCTCGGTAAGCAGCTCTTTTAGCAAGCGCATAGCCCATTTTACCACTCGAATGGTTCGTAATATACCTTACAGGGTCAATAGCCTCTCTGGTTGGACCCGCTGTTATTAATACTTTTTTATCAGTTAAGTCTTTATTAGTTAATTTTCTTAAAATATACTCTAATAAAACATCGGGTTCTGGTAAGCGACCTTTACCTGTATATCCACAAGCAAGCATACCTTCGGAAGGAGAAATTACCTCATAACCCATTTCATTTAAATAATTTAAGTTGTCCTGGATTATTTTATTATTGTACATATTAACATTCATTGCTGGAGCTATGATCACAGGCGAAGTTACTGCTGTAATAATAGTTGAAAGAAGATCATCAGCAATCCCATTAGCTATTTTACCGATGATATTAGCTGTAGCAGGAGCTACCATTACTAAATCAGATTTATCAGCTAAGGCAATATGTTTAACTTCATTTTTATTTGGTTCAGTAAATAAATCGGTTTCAACAGGCATCCCGGTAATCGCTCTAAAAGTAACAGGGGAAATAAATTTTTGGGACGATTCGGTCATTACCACATGTACTTCATGCCCCATTTTAGTTAAACTACTGGCTACATGCGCCATTTTATAAGCAGCTATACCCCCAGATATACCGAGTAATATAGTCTTTTTCTCCATATTGTTATTCCCCTTTCTTTTTAGCCCTTTCTTTTTTAATTACTTTTTTTACCTCCTCAACGGTATCCTCGATTTTATCATTAACAACTCTATAATCATAATTTTCCATTTCACTAATTTCTTCACTTGCGTTTTTTAATCTTCTTTGCAAACTTTCTTCTGATTCTGAATCCCGTTTTTCCAACCTGTTTCGTAATTCTTCATAATTAGGAGGCAGCAAAAATATGTATACAGCTTCTGAAAATTTTTCTTTGATCTGTTTGGCTCCCTGAATATCAATCTCTAATATTATATCTTCTCCTCTATTAAGACAATCATCAACATAACCTTTTGGGGTACCATAATAATTACCATGTACTTTAGCAGTTTCTAAAAATTTATCCTCATTTTTCATTTTTTCAAATTCTTCTTTACTTATAAAGAAATAATCAAGACCATCAACCTCACCCTCGCGAGGCCTTCTAGTTGTAGCTGAAACTGAATAATTTATATTACTATAATCTTCCATTAGTTTATCTAATACTGTACCTTTTCCGACCCCGGAAGGTCCGGAAAGGACAAAAAGAATACCTCTTTGCATATTGGATCCCTTCCTATAATTATTCTTCATTTTTTTCTTTATTATCATCTAAACGATGAGATACAGTTTCTGGTTGAATCGCTGATAAAATAACGTGGTCACTATCTGTAATTATAACCGCTCTGGTTCTTCTTCCATAAGTAGCATCGATTAACATACCACTCTCTCGGGCCTCCTGTATTATCCTTTTTATGGGGGCTGATTCCGGGCTTACTACAGCAATTACCCGATTAGCAGCTACAATATTTCCAAACCCAATATTAATTAAATTAACATTCATAAAAAAATTCCTCCTTAATTTATTTTAAAAAATCATAATTTTTTTAAGCCGGAAATTTAAGCCAAATACTATAAAAATATAACAGAATTATTAACCTTTTGAAAGATTATATAAACTTTCAAAAAAATAAGTAATATTATAAACTTTTACTAAATTCTATTTTTATCATAATATCACAGAATCTTTAATTTAACAAGGAATTTAGACCACTACTCTATCTATATTTAAAATTTCTCACTTTGACTAAATTAATATTTTAATTTATACTTAAATTAATGAAATATAATAGATTTTTAAATCTAGGAGGTAATAAAAATATGTCTATTGATGGAATACTATTATCTGCAATAAAGACAAATTTAAAGGAAAAATTACAGGGTGGTAGAATCGATAAAATATACCAACCTTTTCAAAATACTCTTACTTTTACAGTTCGAAATAATAACCAAAATTATAAATTATTAATTAGTTCTGACTCCCGGGAAGCTAGAATTCAGATTACTAACTTTTCTTTTGATAACCCCCAGTTTCCACCTGATTTTTGTATGCTTTTAAGAAAGTATCTAATGCGAGGGATTATTAAAGATATCTCCCAACCTGATTTTGAAAGAATTTTAAAAATTGAAGTAGAAAGTTATAATAAAACTTATTATATCTTTATTGAAATAATGGGACGTTATAATAATATTATCTTAACTAATGATAATTTATTGGTTTTAGATGCTATCAATCGGCTTTCTAAAGATAACAAAAGAGATATTTATCCTACAAGTTACTATCAATTTCCTCCAGGACAAGATAAATTAAATCCCCTAGAAGTAGATAAAAATACTTTTTTCAATCAGATCCCCTCTGATTTCAATAAAAAGGCCTATCAAGCTGTCATGTTTAATTTTAGAGGTATTGGGCCTGCCTCAAGTAAAGAAATCGCATATCGGGCTAATATGGATTATAATAGCAAATATAATGAATTAGAAGAAAATAAAAAAGAAGCTCTTTTTGATAGTTTTAACACAATTTTTAACAAAGTAAAAAATAATGATTATAATCCTAGTATTGGAATTAAAAATAGTGAGATAGACTATTATTCTGCTTTTGAATTAAATTATAAGGATAATATTGAAGATATCATCAACTTTAAAGATCCCGATGATCTTTTTGATTATTATTATGAAAATTACCTTAAAGATATTGAATTAAAAGAAAAAAAGAAAAAACTAAAAGGTATTGTAAATAACTATTTGAAAAAAAATAATAATAAACAAGATGAGTTTAGAGAAGATCTAAAAGAAAATAAAAATTATGATCTATTCAAACAAAAAGGGGAACTTATTAAAGCTAATTTACATCAAATTGAAAAAGGAAAACAAGAAATAACATTAACTAATTATTATGACTCTGAACAAGAAGAAATAACAATATCATTAGACCCCAAAAAGACACCTATTGATAATGCTCAAAAATACTTTAAAAAATATCAAAAAGCTAAAAAAAGTTTAAAACACTTAAAAAGACAAATTGGTAAATTAAGACATGAAGAAAAGTATCTAAACCAAGTGCTTTTTAATATTGAAGATGGAAATAACTTAGACGAATTAAATGAAATTGAAAAGGAATTAAGAGAAGAAGGTTATATAAATAAGCAAAAAAATAAAAATGACAGGAAAAATAAAGAAATCAAACCCTATAAGTACACCACCAGTGATAATTACCAAGTACTAATTGGTAGAAATAATAAACAAAATGATAAATTAACTAAATATATCGCTAATGATGGCGATATCTGGCTTCACACTAAAAAAATAGCCGGTTCCCATGTAATTATAAGAAACCATACTAATAGTGAAATCCCAGAAAGTACAATCTTAGAAGCAGCCAAATTAGCAGCTTATTTTAGCAAAGCTAAAGAATCTAAAAATGTACCTATTGACTTTACACCTGTTGAAAATGTAAATAAGCCCAAAGGTGCTAAACCCGGACTGGTCTATTATGATAATTACCAAACCGTTTATGTTGATCCTGCAGATGAAAAGGTGGTAGATGAAATTGAAAAATAGAAAATGGTTTTTACTTTTTTTGACTTTATTGATAATACTTACGTTTAACAGCACTATTAAAGCAGAGTTAAAAGAGATAAATTTTGATAATGACATTTATATAATAGAAAATTATGAAAGATTTAAAGATATAAAATCACCCAAATTAGCGCTTGCCTTAAGTGGTGGAGGTGCTAGAGGTTTTGTTAACATTGGTGTCATCAAGGCTTTACATGAAGAAGGAATTTATCCAGATATAGTAATAGGATCTAGCATGGGTGGCATCATTAGTGCACTATATGGAAGTGGTTTAAATGATGATGATTTAATTAAAGTTACTTCTACTTTACCATATGGTTCTCTTTTTGATATTAATTTAATTCCTATCTATTCATTATTTCAAACCAGAAAATTTAATTATATAATAGAACAGATTACTCCCCAAAAGAAATTAGAAGATTATCCAATTAACACTGCTTTACTTAATTTTGATCTAGATAGTGGTCACAAGTATATTACAAGCGAGGGACAGATATCAAAAGTTCTACAAAGCACTTATTCTATCCCCTTTTATTATCCAATCAATAAAAGTAGAGGTAGATATTTAGTTGATCCCGGATTAGTAGAAATGGTCCCTGCTAAAGCTGCTCAAGCACTTTCAGCAGATATAGTTATTTCGACAACTGCTTTTGATGAACTCCCTTATGACACATATAAATATCCTTTACAATCTTTAATGAGAATGCTTTTATTAGTGCAAAAAAAGAACTCTCAACCTATTTTAAATAATTATTCTGATATAATAATAAAAAATGAAGTTAGTGATTTTAGTTTTAAAGATTTTGATCTTATTGAAGAATTTATTACAATTGGTTATATAAATACTATGGAAAAAATGCCAGAAATAAAGAAACTGCTAAAAGAAAAAAATTATGTTTCTACTAAACCCAATTTTTATGAACTTGATGATGAAAACTACCAAAAACTTAATACTGATATTCTTTTTGATCGAATAATTTATCCTGATACTTATTTTAACTATTTACTCTATTATTTTAATAACCAATCATTTTTTGAACAGGAGCTTTATAGAAATTTAGTCTATGATTTTCATTATGGTTTATATTATGAAAATTCTAATATTAGATTAAAAACACTCTTTGATGTGGGAGAAGATAAGCATTCAGAATTAAAAATTAGATATAAAAAATTAACAGAAAATATAGATTTTGTTACTAAAATTAAAAATAACCCTGCTTACAATAATATAGATTATATAACAGAATTAAAATACTTTATTCAAAATTCATCATTATCAATAGGGAGAGCTAACTTAAGAGGTGATAATTACTATTATTTAAATAATAATATAAAATTAGAACGAGGCAAATTCGATTTTGAAAATAATACAGACATATTATTAAAAGAAAATAAAAAACCTCAGTTAATTAACTCTAATTTGATTGATTATAATATTAATGAAAACTGGTCATTTTTAAATAAATTTATCTATTCAAATACAAATTTATTGGGTAATCCCGATATTTACCGAGGGGAAGATAGTAAACAAAAAGAAAAATCATCTATCTCTAGTTCTATAATATATAGACTACCATTTTCTGAATCACAAGAATTCCTCTACTTTTTTTCACTTGAAGAATTTAACCCTTCAATATTTGTCGATTTAGAAGCAACTGATAAATTAAATACAGCCTTAGGACTCAATTTTAATATGGTATCTTCAATTATGGGCCTTAAACCTCTAAATCTTGATTTAAGTGCTGCTTATGATAAAAAAGCGCAATCAGTTGTTTATAATTTTTCAGTTGATATCAAATATTAAAAAAAGCCCTCAACTATCAGCCTGATAGTCGAGGGCTTTTCTTTAATTTATTATTATTTATTAATCTTCTTCGTTCGCTCTTTTTTCAATAATCTGTTCACTAATATCTGAGGGAACTTTTTCATAATTAGAAAATTCCATTGTGAAATATCCATAACCACCTGTAATAGATTTAAGATCAGTAGCATAACTAAATAATTCACTTTGAGGAACCTTAGCTTTGATTTTTTGAGTTCCATCTTGAGGTTCCATACCAGAAATTTTACCTCTTCGTGAATTTAAATCACCCATTATATCTCCCATAAAGGATTCAGGTACTACTACTTTTACGTCCATAATGGGTTCTAAAATTACGGGCTTAGCTTTTTGCATTGCCTGCTTAAAGGCCTTAGAAGCTGCAATTTTAAATGCCATTTCGGAAGAATCAACATCATGATAAGAACCATCATATACAGTAGCCTTGAAGTCAACTACTGGATAGTTAGCTAATACACCATCATCCTTTGTTTCCAAGATTCCTTTTTCAACTGCTGGTATATATTGGCTAGGGATAGCTCCACCAAATATTTCTTCATCAAATTCAAAACCTCTACCTCGTGGTAATGGCTCGAATCTAATCATGACATGACCGTATTGACCGCGTCCACCAGACTGTTTTTTATATTTAACTTCAGTAGAAACCTTCTTTCTGATTGTTTCTTTGTATTCAACCTTAGGTTCTACAAGATTAAAGCCAACATCAAACTTTCTTTTACAAATATCATTAACTACTGATAAATGTACGGTTCCCATCCCTTTTATAAGAAGTTGTTTAGTTGCTTTATTATAATCCACTTTAAAAGTTGGGTCTTCCAAAGAATATCTCTGAATTGCGGAAGACATCTTTTCATTGTCTGCTTCATCAGCAGGGGCAGCTGCTTTTATAAGCATTGGTTCTGGGAACTTAATTGGATCAATTTTTATATCAAGATCCTCTTTTGTAATTGTATCAGATGTTTCTAGATCATCCAATTTGGCTACAGCACCAATGTCTCCAGCAATTAATTGTTCAACCTGTTCTTGTTCTGAACCATTCAATTTATATAATTTACTTACTCTATAATTATCTTTTGTTCTTGGTACATAAAGTTCTTCACCTTTATCAATACTACCAGAATATATTCTGAATATTGAAAGTTTACCTATATAAGGGTCAACCATTGTTTTACCTACCATACCAATAAAGGGACCTTCTTCAGTTGTTTCAAATTCTTTTTCTTCTTCACCAGCTTGTACTTTTAAACTTTCTCTATCAGCGGCGGAAGGCGCTAATTTTAATAGATAATCCATAAGGCTTTTAACCCCTGAATTATGAAGAGCAGAACCTGAGAAAACCGGCACTAATTCTTTACTTAATACACCTTTTAAAAGCGCATTATTCATTTCTTCATCAGTAATTTCTTCATCTTCTAAGTATTTCAACATTAATTCTTCATCTAACTCTATTATTGATTCCACTAATTCTAACTTATATTCTTTTAGAACCTCCTGTTGAGCATCATTAAGTTCAGATTCTTTTCCATCTTTAACTCCTATAAATTTTTCTCTTAAAAGGTCAATAACACCTTTATATTCATCCCCTTCTTTATAAGGGATTGTAATTGGTAGTAATGAATCTTCAAAATTTTCTTCTAATTCATTAATTACTTCTTTAAAGTTAGTACCTTCTTTATCAAATTTATTTATGAAAACAAATCTTGAATTATTGTTTTCGACTGCAATATTCCATACATAATTAGTATTTACTTCGACACCAGAATCCGCATTGATAAGTAATACAGAACTCTCAACCATTCTAGTAGCACTTGCTACTTCACCTCTAAAATCAGCATAACCAGGTGTATCAATTAAATTAACCTGATTTTCTTTCAGTTTAAATGAAAAATAAGAACTATTTACTGAATACTTGTGCTCCTTTTCTTCTGGTATAAAGTCTGATTTAGTACTACCTTCATCAACTGAACCTATTTGTTCAATCTTGCCTGCATTAAATAATACATCCTCTGTTAAAGTGGTTTTTCCCGCACCTCCATGGGAAATAAATGAAATGTTTTTAATGTCTTTTGTCTTATAATTACTCAAAATTTTACACCAACCTTCCTAATTCTAATATTATAGCTTTAAAGAGAAACTTGTACTCTTGTTTAATTCTATCTAGACATAATAAATCCTGCCTGGAAATTGTAATTATTTTTAATAATTCAGTAAATTTTAAATATTATTAAACTCATTATGATAGGCAAATTCTGAAAAGTCTTCTCTTGGAGGTCTTTGTTTTTCATCTTTAGCCTGTTTTTTTGATAAAATGTCTTTTATTTCTTCTGAATGTTTACCCAAAATTACCAAAGTTATTAATCTATATTCTTCTGGGATAGACATAACATCTTTTGCCTTTGATTCACTATAACCTGCAATAGCATGTGCTACAAGACCTAATTCTCGTGCACGCAGCATTAACATTGAAGTAGCTAACCCAGTATCAAATAGATAATACTCTCTTCCTTTAATATTACAGTCATCTTCTTTTTTTGCAAATACTCCTATTACCATTGAGGCGTTTTTAGCCCATTCATTACCACTTGATAAGGTATTAAAGACTTCCTCTAATTTTTTTTCATCATGTACAAAAACGTAATTCCAGGGTTGATTATTAAAACAGGAAGGTGCTAACTTAGCAGATTCTGCTAAGTCTTCAATTAATTCATCTGTAATATCCACCGGATCTAATGATCTATAAGATCTCCGTTTTTCAATAGTTTCTTTAACATTCATTCTCTAACTCTACCCCCTCATTTATATTAACTCCCACATTTTTACCTAAAGTAAATGCTTTTGCTAAATTATCTTCTGTAGGAGCATATTGATTTTTAATTTTTGGTTCAACAACATTAATGTTACATTCTTCAGAAAATTGATCCATTCTTTTAAGTGAACCACCGCTCCAGCTATAAGTTCCTATAAATCCAAAATATCTATTTCTAATCGCTCTGTTTTCTAATGCATGTAATAATGAATCTAAAGGTGGAAAAAGCTCATTATTATAACTACAGCTAGCTAATATTACACCTTTATATTTCCAAATATCACTTATTAAATAAGACTTATGGGTTTTAGAAGCATCATATAATTTTACATCTTTAATTCCCGCTGCACTCAAACCTGCAGCTGCTTCTTCAGCAATCTTTTTAGTGTTACCGTACATGGTTCCATATATAACTACTGCTCCCTTTTCCGCTGCAAATTTACTCATATCATAATATTTATTAATTATATACTCAGGGTTTTCTCTCCAGACCGGCCCGTGAGTAGAAGCTACAGTATCAATATCTAAATCCGTTAAATTACCTATATGCTTAGCAGCAATTGGAGAATATTTACCGACAATATTGGAATAATATCTCATGATCTCATCTTCATAAGTTTTAGGCTCTATTTCATCATCAAATATGGAGTTATTAATAGCACCAAAAGAACCAAATACATCACCTGAAAATAGGATATTGTCTTCTTTAAGATAGGTCATCATTGTTTCTGGCCAATGAACCATTGGTGTAATGTAGAATTTTAATGTTTTTTTACCAATATTTAATTCCTCTTCATTTTTAATTTCTTTTATATTTTCAGATATTCCATAAAATCCTTCTAAAAAACCAGTAGTTTTGCTGTTACCTATTATTTTCATATCAGGAAACAATCTCATCAATTCTTTTATAGATCCAGAATGATCTGGCTCCATATGGTTAATTATTAAATAATCAATTGGTCTATCATTGGTTAGTTTCATTAATTTTTCAAGATATCTTTCCTGATAATCAATTTTGACAGTATCTACTAAGACAACCTCTTCATCTACAATTAAATATGAATTATAGGATATCCCCTTAGGAAGCGGCCATAAATTTTCAAATAAATCTGTTTCCCTATCATTAACCCCCACCCAATATACATTATCAGCTAATCTGTTAGAATAACTCATTTTTGTCCTCCTTAATTTTTACTAATCATTTATTTTATTTAAAATATTTTTAAACTTTTCAGGTAAATCTGCTTTATACTCCTCCCAGTTATTACTCTTAGGATGATAAAAACCTATTTGGTAAGCATGTAATAAATGGTGTTTTAAATTTAACTTTTCTTCCGAAGTACCATATTTTTGATCACCGATAATAGGAAAACCAAGGTGTGCAAAATGAACCCTAATTTGATGAGTTCTACCGGTTTTTAAATCGGCTTCTACATAGGTATAATTATTGTATCTATCTATCACATTAAATTTAGTAACCGCTTTTTTACTATTTTCCTTGATCACGGCCATTTTAGTCCTGTTTTTAGGATTCCTGCCAATCGGAGCATCAATCGTTCCACTATTATATGGAAGTGTGCCTTTTAAGATGGTTCTATATATTTTTTTTGTTTTTCTGGCTTTAAACTGTTTTTGTAAATTATTAAGGCTTTCTTGGTTTTTAGCCACTAAAATAGCTCCACTAGTATTTTTATCTAAACGATGCACAATACCCGGTCTTAAGGTCCCATTAATATCTCCTAATTTCTCGGTATGGGCTAATAAAGCATTAACAAGGGTATCAGTACGATTACCTTTAACAGGATGAACTATTAAACCTACTGGTTTATTAATAACAATAATATCATTATCTTCATAAACTATATTTAAGTCCATCTCGTTTTTGGGTAAATCTAAAATTTCAGGTTCTTCCTTTATTATAATGATTTCATCATCAGTTTTTACTTTATAACTTTTCTTTTCTAAGTTATTATTTACCTTAACCTGGTTTTTATCTATTAAACTTTGAATATGATTCCTACTGAAATCTTTTTTAATTTTAGATAAAAATTTATCTAATCTCATTCCTTCATATTTTTTTTCTACTGTAAATTCAAATTCTTTCATTATAATTTCACCTAATTACTTAATTCATATTTTTTAATATTTTATCATAAACCTTATTTATTAACAACTTAAGAGCCTTCATTAAATTTCTTAAATATTCTTTTAAAGTACTTTATCTTTAATTTAAGTTATGTTATCATTACTATGTTAAAAATAAAAAAAGTAAATATTGTACTTATATTAAGGAGTCATAATTATGGAATTTACGTTAACAGAAAACTCAAAAATTAGAGCAAAAAAAATATTTATCCTGGCATTACCTGCAATTTTAGAAATGAGTTTAAATACAATGTTAGGTGTTGCTGATACATTAATGATTAGCAGGATAATCGGTAAAGAAGGATTGGCCGCAGTTGGATTTGCCAATCAAATCTTTTTTACATTGATCTTTATATTTTCTTCTTTTAATGCTGGTGCTACAGCAATGATAGCAAGAAGTTATGGAGAAAAAAATTATCAAAGATTAAACAAAATTATGGGACAAAACCTTACTTTAAATACTTCCATTGGGGTTGTAGTATTCTTCTTGACTTTTATTTTTGCTGGTAATATTCTAAGTGTTTATGATATAACTGCTCAAGTAAAAACTCTCGGAGTTACTTACTTAAAAATTGTCTCATTTAGCCAATTATTTATGTTTATTTCTTTTGCAATGGCAGCTAGCTTAAGGGGAGCAGGCGACACAAAAACCCCTATGTACATTACTGGATCAGCTAATATATTAAATATTATTGGTAACTATGTATTAATGACAGGTTTTGGAATTTTCCCTGAGATGGGTATGGCAGGGGCAGCCTTATCGACTACAATTTCCCGTATGTTAGCAGCAATAGCTTATATTTTTGTTATCTTTAATGTTAAACAAAAACTACAGTTAAAAGTTAGTAATCTAAAGTTATCAAAAGAAATTATCCGACCCTTGTGGAAATTTAGTTATGCAGCCGGCTTAGAACAGCTCTCTATGCAGTTAGCTTTCTTTTTGAATGGTATAATAGTATCCATGCTTTCTACCACTTCTGAAGCGGCTTTTAGAATCTTAATTAATATTGAATCAATATCATTTATGCCTGCAATTGGAACTTCAATTGCTACTGCAACCTTAGTAGGTAAACATTTAGGTGAAAAAAATCCAAGAGAATCCTTAAAAACAGGATTTACCGCTGCCAGCATGGGAGTTATCTGGGGGCTTTTTATGGGCATGATCTTTATCTTATTTCCGACCCCAATAATTAGTATTTTTACAACTGAATCTGTTGTTTTAGATGCTTCTTTAAGAACTTTACGGATTGCTGGAATTAATCAAGCGCCCCTTGCCTTTATGATTATTATGGCGGGTGCACTTAGAGGTACAGGTGATACTAAAGGTGTAATGATCATAACAGCGATGCGTTTATGGTTGCTGTTTGTACCATTAACTTATCTATTTACAATCCTTTTAAATCAAGGTGTGACTGGAGTCTGGTATGCTGAAATTAGTTCTTTTGTCGTTTTCTCTTTTGTTATATTTAAAAGATTCCGGGCCATGGAATGGACTGAAATTAGAATGTTTGCTTAATTTTAATTACAAAAAAATAGAGGGGATCTCTCCCCTCTATTTACATTTTTATCTCTTTATTATTTTATTCTTCTTCTTTTAAGACAGTAGCACATCTTTCACAAACATCTTCATGCTTATCATCTTCTCCCACGGTTGTACTGTATTTCCAGCATCTTTCACATTTCTCACCGTGTGCTTCTTCCACATATACTTTAATTTGAGTATTTTCTCCTACATGGGTTACTTCATCTAATTCCTGTTTTAATTCCACTTGTGAAACAATAAAGAAGTCAGCTAGTTTGTCATATTCTTCTTCTAATAATTCATTAATATTATCATTAAGAGAACTTATTTCAACGCGAGCTTCTAATGAATTACCAATAATTTTATCATTTCTAGCAATTTCTAAGGCCTTAGAAACATCTTTTCTAATATTTAATAACTCATCCCATTTGTCCATAAAAGCCTTATCTTCATATCTATCATCAAATTCGGGCCAATTAGTTAAGAAAACACTTTCATTTAAATTAGCACGATCTAAAGCTTCTTGCCATACTTCTTCAGCTGTATGCACTAAAACAGGAGAAATTATTTTGACTAAGGTCATCATAATATCATAAAGGACACTTTGTGCTGATCTCCTGCTATGAGAATCCGTACCATCTGTATAAAGCCTATCTTTGACAATATCCATATAAAGAGAACTCATCTCTACTGTACAGAAGTTATGAACATCATGATATACTTTATGGTATTCATATTCTCTATATGATTTGGTAACTTTTTCAGAAAGCTCTTTTACCTTAATACCAATCCATTTATCTATTTCATATCTATCTTCAAATTCTACATAATTATCTTCTTTTACAAAATCATTAGTATTACCTAAAATAAATCTAAAAGTATTTCTAATTCGCCTATATACTTCAGAGTTTTGTTTTAGAATTTTATCTGAAACCCTTATATCATCCTTGAAGTTAGCTGATGCTACCCATAATCTCAAGATATCTGCCCCATATTGATCAATGATTTTATGAGGAGAAATTACATTACCTTGTGATTTAGACATCTTATTTCCTTTTTCATCAACAGTAAATCCATTTGTTACAACTTCTTCATAAGGTGCTTTACCTTCGGTTGCTACAGCTGTGAGCAGGGATGAATTAAACCAACCTCTGTATTGATCTGTACCTTCTAGATAAACCTGAGCTGGCCAATTTAAGTTATCTCTTTGTTCTAAGACAGCTTTATGTGAAGAACCAGAGTCAAACCAGACATCCATAATATCTTCTTCTTTTGATAAATTACTGCTAGCACAGTTTGGACATTTATAACCTTCTGGTAATATATCTTTTGTTTCATATTTATACCAAGAATTTGAACCTTCTTTGGCAAATAGGTCTTTGACTGCATCTAATGTTTCATCATTTATAATTGACTCACCACAGTCATTACAGTAGAAAATCGGGATCGGAACTCCCCATTTTTTCTGTCTCGAAATACACCAATCGGTTCTTTCTGATACCATGTTTTCCATTCTTTTTTCTCCCCAGGAAGGAAACCATTTAACATCATGAATTGCTTGCAGTGTTTTTTCTTTTATATCCTCGATTGAAGCAAACCACTGATCGGTTGCTCTAAAGACTAATGGTCCCTTACATCTCCAACAGTGTGGATACTGATGATCGATAAAGTTTAATTCCATCAATAGATCTTTTTCTTTTAATTTATCAGTAACTTTTATATTTGCTTCATCATAATGAAGACCTGCAAAGTCTTCCGCTTCTTCTGTGAAAAATCCTCTAGAATCCATGGGGGCATATACATCAAGACCATATTCTTGACCAACAATAAAATCATCATGGCCATGACCTGGTGCAGTGTGCACACATCCGGTACCTTCATCTAATGTAACATGTTCTCCTAAGATTATTAATGATTTTCTATCCATGAAAGGATGTCTCGTATTAATATTTTCTAATTCACTGCCTTTAAAAGTTTCACTAATTACTTCATAATCCTTAATATCTACTTTTCCCATTACCTCATCAACTAATTTTTCAGCCATTACTAATTTTTCACCAGCCACTTCAACTACTACATAATCAGAATTAGGATGTAGTGTTATGGCTAAATTTGATGGAATAGTCCAAGGGGTAGTAGTCCAAATTACCATATAGCTATCTTGAGGACTTAAATTTACGCCTCCTACGGTAACCTCCTCATCAAAAGGAAACTTAACATAAATTGAAGGAGTACGATCTGTATGGTACTCAACTTCTGCTTCAGCTAGGGCTGTTTCACAACTTGGACACCAATGGACAGGCTTCTTACCTTTATAAAAAAGCCCTCTCTTAGCCATTTCTCCAAATACTTCAATTTGCTTAACTTCATATTCAGGGTTTAAAGTTATATAAGGATCTTCCCACTCACCCCAAATTCCCAGGCGTTTAAACTGATCTCTTTGTCTTCCGACATATTTAAGGGCATACTCTTTACATTTCTCCCTTAACTCAGCTACAGACAGTTCTTTAGCTTTATCGCCCATTTCTTTTGTAACTTTATGTTCTATTGGAAGACCATGTGTGTCCCAGCCCGGTACATAAGGTGAATAGTAACCTCTTAAAGTAGAATACCTTGTTACAATATCTTTTAAAACCTTATTTAAGGCATGGCCGATATGTATATCTCCATTAGCATACGGTGGGCCATCATGTAAGATAAATGGTTCATTACCTTTACGGTTTTCTATAGCTCTTTCATAGATATCCTTTTCTTCCCATATCTTTTGGAACTTCAATTCTCTCTCACTTAAATTAGCTCTCATTGGAAAATCTGAATCCGGTAGATTAATTGTTTCCTTATAACTCATTTTATTAAAACCTCCTAAAAGTTTATTGCAATAAAAAAAGGCCATTCCACCCGTGTAAGGGGCGAAAAGACCGCGGTACCACCCTAATTTTTACTTAAAATTCTTTAACGCAGATAATACGGGTTAATCTACTTAATTCAATTAACCAGTTCCAGAGTGATCTTCACTACTATCAGTGATTACCGGCTTCCACCCTCCCGGCTAGCTAGAATAAATTTAATAGTAACTACTGTCTCCTTCTTTACTTTTTTAGAATTTAATTTTCTTATATTATAAATTATTTATTACATTTAGTCAAGTTCTGCAGTTTCAGGTAGCTCTTCTATCTCTTCTTGATATTTATCTAAGTCTAATTCTTCCTCGTCTTCTAATACTTCAAGTTGACTTTCTAATAAATTACGTAATCTTATCTTGAAAAATGTTTTAGTCTCTTTTAATTTCTCAAGTTTTTTGTATTCTTCTGCTAAATCTTTTTTTACTTCCTGCTTCATTTTTTTGGCTTCCATATTTGCCTTTTCAATAATCATATTAGCTTCTTCTCTAGCTTGTTGAGTTTGTTTATCAGCAATTTTTTCAATACTTTTTAAAGTGCTTTTCAAATTTTCTTCAATATTTTCGTAACTTTTTAACTTTTCCTGTAATTTCTCGTTTCTTTCACGTAGGTCTTTCATCTCCTGCATCATTCTTTCATACTCTACTCCCAGATCATCAAGAAATTCATCCACCTGACTTTTATTATAACCCAAAGCAGATACAGTAAAATCTTTATTATAAATATCTAGTGGGTTTACTTTCATGCTAGCTCCTCCTTCTTTTTAATAAAATTAAAAAATACCTCTTAAGTATATCTTTTCAATAATAATTTAATACGATTTTTATTTGATAGACCTCTTCTTTCAGCAACTTCTACCCTACCTCTATTTCGAATTGAAATTAAATCTCCGATTTCAACTTCACTGGCAGGATCTGTGACTACCTTGAAATTTAATTTTACCCGCTTGTTCTTAATATCTCTTGATATTTTACTGCGGCTATCTCCAAATCCAGCACTGGCTACAGCATCAAGTCTCAGTGAAGCAACTGTAGTTGGTATTTCTTTAGTATGGCGAGTAGGAATTACAATATCATCTTTAGTAATTTTGCTTACTTCAATCGGAACTTCATTAACCTTTTTGAAATGTAAGTCAACAAAATCAAATATTTCCTCAGCAATAATTATTTGCGCAAAATCATCTAAAACTAAAATATCTCCAACCATTTCTCTTTTTAATCCTAGTCCTAAAATAGCTCCCAGAAAATCTTTGTGGGTTACATTTTTAAAGTTAAAGTTTCCATCCACTTTAATAACTGCAACTGAAGATTCAACATGATCAGGAAAAAGATAGTCAGGAAAGACCACAATCCTTTTTCTCTCAGCTCTTTTGTAACCCCCTTCTGTAAGGTGGTTAATTCCATTAATTTGTTCAATCAAACCTAAAGCTATTTTCCTTTCATAGGGGTTTAAAAAATTTGTGCGTTCTGTAGACTTTCTTTTTAAAACTTTTTCTATTTTATCTAATACAAAATCTCCTAACTTTCGATCACTTTCGCGATGAAGGTGAGAAAGCAATTTATCTTTATCAAACATTTACAGTATTCACCTCTTAATTAAATGCCAAACATCATACTTCTAAGTAAACTGATCACAAAATTTCTAATTATTTGCAAGGCAAAAATCGCAATAAGTGGAGAAAAATCAATACCAATACTTCCAGTTGGGATTAACCTACGTATCGGTGCTAAAATCGGTTCAGTGATTTTATAAACAATTCTTAAAAACTTTCTCCATTGTTTATTATTAACGTCTGGTTTTACCCAGGAAATAATTACTCTAAATATTATAAGCCAATTTATAACTGTAAAAATTGTGCTTACCAACCAAATCAACATACTCATTATAACAGCTCCTTTAATTTTATATCTATAGGATTTTAATAATATTTTCTTTTACCAAATATGGCTGTACCCACTCTTATGATGGTAGCTCCTTCTTGCACTGCCACGTGGTAATCATTTGACATTCCCATTGATATTTCGTTAAGTTTATAACCTTTTTTGTTTAAATTATTAATTAAATTTTTCATTTCCTTATAATCATCTCTAGCAGATTCAGGCTCATCATAATAGGGAGTTATTGTCATTAAACCTTCTAATTGAATATTATCCAGTTTTGCAATTTCTTTTACAGCTTTTTTAATATTGTCTTTAGAAAATCCGAATTTATTAGGATCATCTGCTATATTCACCTGTAAAAGCACTTTGATATCTTTATTTTCTTGTTTTGCAGCTTGATTAACTTCTTTGGCAATTTCAATACTATCAATCGATTCTATCATTTCTAATTGTTTAATCTTCATTAAGTATTTTACCTTATTTTTTTGTAGATGTCCAATAAAGTGCCATTTAATGTCTTGGTCATAAAACAGTTCATATTTATCTAAAAGTTCCTGTACTCTGTTTTCTCCAAATATATGGTGGCCGGCTTTCATCACTGAAATTATTTTTTTAGGAGGATGATTTTTACCTACAGCCACTAATTTTATTGAAGATGGATCTCTATTTGCCTTTTTGGCATTGACTTGTATATTTTCATATACTTTTTTAAGATTTTTTTTGATATTTTCTGCCATTTTAACTACCATCCCTTCCATAATTTGCATTTTGTGGATTAGTTATTACCCGATCTCCAATTTCTAAGTTTTTTACTATAGTCCAGTCATTAGTTTTTTCCACTATTTTTACATCTTTTATTTTCACTTCATGATCAAAGGTATAAATTAAAACTTTTGTCCCACTGGTTGTTTTAAAAATGGCTGAAGTAGGAACTGCTAAACCTCTATAAATATTTTTTATAAGCTTCACATTTACCCATCTTGTATTATTCCACATCTCAACATAGTTGTTTAAGGCAATTAATAAAAAGTCATTCTCATTATGTTTATATTTCTTTTTTATATTAGCCTTTATCAGTTTACTATCTTCATTTTGTTTTTTGTTAATAAATACTACTTCATTATGAGCATACTTCTCTGCTTTTTCCTGTTCAACTTTGATTAATAAGTACTGCTCATTATTGTTGATATTACGATACAGTTTATCACCTTTTTTGATTTTATTACCAGAAACATATTGATGGTAATCTCTTTTATGTTTCTCATAATTAATCAAAACTTTTGGTGTAATATTTCCGTATCTTAACTCTTCTTCTAAACCATCATAAGCATAACTGATGATACCAGATTTTTTTGTGTAAACATTATACTTTCTATTTTCATTTTCTATATATGCTATTTTGGCTCCATAGGGAGCTCTCTGTCCTTCCTTCAGTAATATCTTGAGTTCTCCACTTATGGGAGCTGTATAAGTTTTCTCATCTCTAATAACTAAAGCCTTCGTATCAAAACCTGACACAATTTCTTTATAATCAACAGTTATAGTTTTTATATTATCATCTTTTATAATAAAAAAGAATGTAACTCCTATAATAATTATTAATATAAAAACAAAATATTTCCAACTAATAAATTTTCTCCTGTTATCATTATTACTTTTTTGATTATCCATTTAATCACCCGGTTTTTAAAAGCGAGAAATAAAAGCAGCCATTCTACCCGTCTTTCTCTGGTCTCTTCGATATGAATAAAACAATTTTTCTTCGTTAAAAGTACATAATTTTGATATATAAATATTATTTTCTATAATACCATTTTGTAGAGCAATTAATTTATTTAATTCTTTTAAATCTAAGAAGTAACTATCTTCTGATTCATTAATATATGTTAAAGGTAAATCAAAATTATTTTTAAACTTTTCAATTAAATCAAAACTAACTTCATAATTTTGACCAGAAATTGCTGGTCCCATTACCACTAAAATGTCTTTAATATTGCTGTCTAAATTATCTATAAAAAAGTTAATAGTTTTAGATAATATTTGTTGATAAGTGCCTTTCCAACCAGAATGAACTAAAGAAAAGAAACCCTTACTTTTATCCATAATATAGATTGGTACACAGTCTGCAAAATGACCACCTAAAACCATATTTTGGTCAGTGGAAATTAATCCATCTTTATCATTTACAGCTGTAAGTTGATCCATAACCCCTTTCCCCTTATCATCTAAATTAACTAATTTAATGTTATTGGAATGTGTTTGTTCAGCATAAATAAGATTATGAGGATTAAAATTAAGTATTCTATAGAGTTTTTTTCTGTTTTTTAAAACATTTTCTTTTTTATCATCTGTATGAAGTCCCAAGTTTAAACTATCATAGGGTTTTTGAGAAAAACCACCAATTCTAGTGGTAAAAATTACTCTAAAACCATATTGTTTTAATTCTGTAAACTCAAGATATATTAAGTTTTCTTTTTCTTTTTTATTAAACATCTTATCACCTTTAATAATTTAAATATAAAAATCCCGATGTGGATACACCGAGACTTTTATATTTATAGCAAATAATATTAAAATCTATTTTTTTCTTAAGAAAGCGGGAATATCCAGTTCATCGCCTTCAAAATTATCCATATCAAAATCTGTATCTAAGTCTTCATCTTTTTGAGTTTTTTGTTTTCTTTTCTTCTGTGTAGCTTCACGGTCAAACCCAGTCGCTATTACAGTAACTTTCACTTCATCATTGTACTCTTCATCAATAACTGCACCTAAGATAATATTTGCATCAGGGTCAGATACTTCCTGGATTACTTTAGCCGCTTCATTAGCTTCATGAATACCCAGGTCATTACCTCCAGTGATATTGATTAATACTCCCTGAGCACCTTCAATAGAAGCTTCTAAAAGAGGAGACTCAATTGCTTTTTTGGCAGCATTTTGTGCTCTACCATCTTCACTGGCCATTCCAATACCCATAAGTGCTGTTCCAGCATCTTTCATTATAGTTTTAACATCAGCAAAGTCAAGGTTAATTATTCCAGTAATTGTAATTAAATCCGAAATACCCTGTACACCTTGCCTTAATACATTATCTGCTATTTTAAAGGCATCGATTAAACTTGTATTTGGTTCTGCCACATCTAATAATCTATCATTTGGAATTACAATTAAAGTATCTACATTTTGTTTTAATTCCTTTATTCCATCTATTGCATTGTCCATTCTTTTTTTACCTTCTACTGTAAAGGGTTTGGTTACTACACCAACTGTTAAAGCTCCCATTTCTTTAGCAGCTTGAGCAATAACTGGAGAGGCTCCAGTTCCAGTTCCACCACCCATACCAGCAGTTATAAATACCATATCTGCTCCTTTAACTGCTTCTCTAATTTCTTCTATATTTTCTTTCGCGGCTTCTTTTCCTATATCGGGATGAGCACCTGCTCCTAATCCTTTAGTAATACTTTGGCCAATACGGATAGTCATTGAAGCATTAGAAGACATTAAAGCCTGTGCATCAGTATTAATAGCAGTAAAATCTACACCTTCTAAACCTTCTTCAATCATTCTATTTAATGCATTATTGCCACCGCCGCCAACTCCGATAACTTTTATATTAGCAAACTGTTCCATTTCTGTTCCTAAATCAAACAAGTTATATACCTCCTTTTAAAAGAAATCTTGGAACCAACTTTTAATTTTTGAAAAGAAAGATTCTGTTATTTCTTTTTCCTTTTTCTTATTAGAATTTTTATCAACTTCAACGGGGTCATTTTCTAAACCATATTCAATTAAACCAATTACTGTAGAAAATATCGCTTTCGGAATTTTGCCATCTTTATTTTTATATAAAGGGTCATCAATTACATCTGATAAACCATATACATAATCAGGTTTACCCAATCTTACTGGTAAATCAAAAACATCTTCAGCAAGTTTACTAGAACCATCTAGTAAAGAAGCACCACCTGTTAATACAACTCCAGCTGGAGTTAAGTCCTTAGGTCCTGCTGAATAAATTTGTCTATTGATCATTTCATACATCTCTTTTGTTCTTGGCTCTATCACATTGGTTAATAATCTTCTAGGAATTTCTTTTTTACTTTCACCACTTGCCGATAAAACTTCTATGTGATAATCCTCTTTTTCATCACTTTCTTCTAACAGGGTTGTTCCATAGTTTACTTTTATTTTTTCAGCTTCAGAAATGGGAGTTCTTAAACCAATTGCTATATCATGTGTTACATGATTGCCACCCACCGGTAAAACATATGTAGCGACAATACTACCTTCATGAAAAACAACTATATCAGTAGTGCCACCACCGATATCAACTAAAATTACTCCTAATTCCTTTTCATCCTCTGTTAAGACAGATTTACTCGAGGCTAGTGGTTCTAAGACAATATCATCAACTTCTATTCCTGCCCTTATTACACTTTTAACCAAATTTTGAATCGAAGTAGAGGAACCCTTAACAATATGAGTTTCTACTTCCAAGCGTACACCTGACATACCTAAAGGATCTTTTATACCCTTATATCCATCAACTATAAATTCGCGGGGAATAACATGTATTATTTCTTCTTCAGCGGGTAATGATATAATTTGAGCTGCTTCCATAACTCGATCTATATCATTTTTAGTAATTTCTTTTTCATCACCTGAAACAGCTACTACCCCATGATTATTTATAGAAGAAATATGAGAACCTGCTATACCAATAAAGGCAGAATCTACCTCAACCCCTGCCATTATTTGAGCTTTATTGATGGATTCACGAATTGCATTACTGGCTTTATCTATATCTACTACTACACCTTTTTTTAAACCTTTTGAAGGTGAAAATCCTATTCCAATAATCTCAAATTCTTCATCTGATGTAACCTCAGCTATGATAGTGCAAATTTTAGTGGTTCCTATATCCAGACCTGAAACAATTTTACGATTGCTCACAAATATTTTGCCTCCTCTCTCTAAAAAAATTAATATATTTTAAGTAAATATTATAGGCACATTATTACAAATATTCAACATAAAAGATAATTTTCCTCTTATAATAACTCATTGTTTTAATTTCAATACAGGTTTATTATATATAGAGATATCTACATATTGGACCGGATAGTCTTTTTGTTCTATCTGATCTGTTACATTTTTTAAAACCCTAAATTTTTCTGAAATGTTTTCTAATTCTCCTAGTATAATATCATACTTACCTTCATACTTTAAAGTCACTTTTTGATTATTAAATTCAATAAATTGAGGAACAACTGCCTCCTTATTCATATATTCCTCTAAATTTTTAATAAATCTTTGCATACCTTGCGATAAATTTAACCTTTCTGTTCCTTGTTCAACTTGAAATCCTTTTAATACAGGCAAAAGTATTTTTCTTTGTAGTTCATCAGGAGCATAGATATAGCCTTTTTTATCTATATAATAATACTTATTATCTTTAATATACCTAAAAAAAGGCACACTTTCTTCGATAGTAAACAAAGCTGTATTTGGTAAAACTCGCTTAAAATGTGCTTTATTTATATATTTAACATCAGTTAGCTTTCTCTCGATTTTATCCTTTTTTAGATATATTATATTTTGTCCAATATACTTTTCGGTAAAAGAAATTATTAGATTTTCTTTAAAAGTTTTAACTCCTCTTAACTTAATAGTCTTTATCTCAAGGTCAGGGCTGTAATAGGCATAAGCAAATAGTGAGGTAAAAATTAAAACCAGTAATATAATAAACACACTAAGTTTATTCATGCTCAACACCTACTAAATCTTCTCCTATCTCATAAACATTACCAGCTCCAACAGTTAATAAGAGGTCATTTGATTGCAAGTGTTTTATTAAATGTTTTTTAATATCAACAAACTCTCTAATATAATTAACTGTAAAATTTAAATTATTTTTCTTTTTATGTTTTTTGATTAACTCATATAACTTTTTTGAACTAACTCCGTGAATTGGTTTCTCACTAGCGGAATAAATATCTGTTAAAATTAACTCATCAACTTCATCAAAACTTTCACTAAATTCTTTCATTAAATTTTTGGTTCTGCTATAACGATGAGGTTGAAATACAACATATAACTTATTATGGTCTGTTTTTTTAGCGGTTTTGATAGTATTTATAATTTCTGTGGGATGGTGAGCATAATCATCAACTATTAAGGCCTTGTTAAATTGGCCTTTTTTTTCAAATCTTCTTTTTACACCTTTGTACTTTTTAATACCATCAATTATTTCTTTAGTTTGTAAGCCTGCTTTTTTACTCACTGCAAAAGCAGCTAGAGCATTTAAAATATTATGTCGGCCTGGTACATTTAAATTTATAGAGGCAATCTTTTTATTATTTTTAAATATTTCAAAATAGCTTGTATAACTTTTCATTTCTATATTTCGAGCTGTATAATCCGCATTTTCAAAACCAAAAGAATAAATAATATCTTTATATTTTTTAAATTGATGAAATTCTTGTAAAATATTTTCCCATAAAATTAAGGCCCCATCTGAAGGAATTTTATCAATAAATTCTGTAAATTTATTGATAACCTCATCAATATTTTTATAATAATTAAAATGATCCCACTCAATATTAGATAAAACTGCATATTTAGGATCAAAATAAATTAAAGAACCATCACTTTCATCAGCCTCTGTAATAAAAATATTACCGTCTCCATTCTTAATATTGCCTCCAATTAGATCTAAATTACCACCAATCATAACTGAAGGATCATTATTTGCATTCACAAAAATCGTTGCTAACATAGAAGTAGTAGTAGTTTTACCGTGTGTTCCACTTACCGCAATCGTTTCTTTATCTTTAAATAATTCAGAAAGGAACTCAGCTCTTTTAAAAATTTTAATATCTTTTGTTTGGGCGGCTAAAAGTTCTACATTATCTTTTTCAACAGCATTAGTATATACTACTGCCTCAGGATTTTTGATATTACTTGCTTGATGACCGATATAAATATCGGCTCCTCTTTTTTTTAATAGCTCGGTCTGATCATTTCTTTTGATATCAGACCCAGTTACTTTATAACCTCTATTTATAAGTATTTTGGCAATACCACTCATTGATATTCCACCGATACCAATGATATGGACTGACTGGAAATTCAAAGTTATTCCTCCCTCACCTGATTTTCTATAATTTCTACTATATTTTTACTGGCTTTTAACTTAGCTAATTTTTTACTATTTTTACCCATTTGCTTAAGTCGCTTTTTGTCTTCAAATAATTCTTTTACTAAATTATATAAAATTTGTCCATTAAATCTACCATCATCTACCATCACAGCTGCTCTGTTATCCTCCATGAACTTAGCATTAACTTCCTGATGGCCTTCCGCAGAATATGGGAACGGAATTAAGATAGCTGGTAAACCTCTTCCCGTTATTTCTGCAATACCAGTTGCGCCGGCTCTATAAATAATTAAGTCTGCAGCTGCATAAGCCCATTCAATATTATTAAGATAAGGCATTATTTTTAATACATCACTATATCTATCTAACTTATGTTCTATCTTCTCTAAAACATTCTCATAATTATCTTTACCTGTTATTAAAATTACCTGTAACTTATCTATTTTTAAAACTTGTTCTATTGACTCGATAACAGCCTCATTTATCGTAGAAGAGCCTTGACTGCCTCCCATAATAAATAGGGTTTTATAGTCCTTTTTTAAACCCAATTTATTAAGGCCTTCATCTCTTGTAGTATCAATAATTTCTTTGCGAATAGGATTACCCGTCTCAACTATCTTATTTTTTATACTTTTTTTAAAATACTTAGCTGCTTCAATATTGTTAACTGCTATCTTATTTACAAAATATGATAATAATTTATTAGTTATACCAGGATATATATTTTGTTCATGGATGATTGTAGGGATACCGTTTAGATATGCACCCAAAATAACAGGGCCTGTTACATATCCCCCGGTACCAAAAACTACATCTGGATTTATCTTTTTGATGATTTTATAGGATTGAAATACCGCTTTTAAACTAATTAAAAGAGATTTTATTAATTTATAATTAATACCACGTGGTAAAGGTAATACATTTACTTCTTTAAAACTATATTCAGTATTTTTTAAGATTTCTTTTTCTAAGCTATCAGGATTACCAATATACTCAATTTCCCAATTGTTTTCTTTTAATTTATCAGCAACCGATAAAGCTGGGTATATATGGCCACCGGTTCCGCCCCCTGTAATTAATGCTTTCATAATTTACCACCTAGGTTTGTTGATTTTTTGAAATATTTAATAAGATACCAACTGAGAATAAAAATAGTACTAATGAGCTACCACCATAACTTATAAAGGGCAAAGTTATACCGGTAATTGGTATTGAAGCGGTTACAACTGCAATATTTAAAATAGCTTGTCCGGTAATCATTACAGTAATCCCCATAGCTAATATAGATCCAAACCTATCCTTAGTATTATAACTTATTTTTAATCCCTTCCAGGCTATCACCAAGTATAATAATACTACAAGTAAGGTGGCCAAAAATCCTAATTCTTCACCTATTATTGCAAAAATAAAGTCAGTTCCAGGTTCAGGTAAATATAAAAACTTTTGATGACTATTACCTAAACCAACTCCAAACAATCCTCCTGAACCCAAAGCTAAAAGAGATTGGATAATATGATATCCAGTATCTAAAGGATCAGACCAGGGATCTAAAAAGGCTAAGAACCTTTCTTTACGATAAGGTTCTGAAAAGATAAAATAAAAAACAGCTGGAATACTGACCATAGCTAAACCTAAAAGATGCCATATCTTAGCTCCATTCGCAAATAACATGATAAAAACAATAGCTAAAATTAAGGTAGCAGTACCCAAATCAGGTTCTATTAATATCAATAAAAATATAATTCCAGTTACAATTAAGATCGGTAGTATACCTTTTTTGAAATTTTTAATCAAACTATTCTTTCTAGTATAAAACTGAGCAATATAGATAATTAAAGCTAATTTAGCAACTTCAGAAGGTTGACCCCCAAAACCAAATACTCCTAGCCATCTGCGAGATCCTCCCACTTTTTTTCCAATTCCAGGGATTAAAACAAAAACTAATAATAAAATTGAAAATAATATAATGAATTTAGCATACTTTTGGAAGATATGATAATCAATATTCATCATAATTAACATTGCTATGATACCAACTACAGCAAATATCACCTGTCTTTTTAAAAAATGATAGCTGTCATTAAAAAGTTCTTCTCCCCTTATGGAACTTGCACTAAAAATCATTATTATTCCAATTGTTAAAAGGATTAATACTGCAAATAATAAAATAAAATCAGCAGATTTCTTATTCATCTTAGGTCACCTTCTTTTAACTCATTTTATAAAATGTTCTACTTCTTCTTGAAATTCCAGGCCCCTCTTTTTATAACTTTCATACATATCCCAACTAGGACAGCCTGGTGATAATAAAACTGTATCATTAATATCTATATTTTTAAATGCCTCTAAAACAGCTTCTTGCATATTTTTAACTAAATAATAATTATCATAATTTAAATTATCTAATTCCTGTTTAATAGCCTCTTTTGTTTCCCCTAAAAGAATTATTTTTTTTACCCTTTGTTTAACCGTATAAGCAAAATCTGCAAAATTAGCATCTCTATCCTGTCCTCCAGCAATTAATACTATAGGCATTTCGATTGATCTCATTGCATTCACAGCCGCATGAGGATTAGTTGCTTTAGAATCATCAATAACCTTATATTTTTTATCATAAATGACTTCTAACCGGTGTGCAAACGCTTTATAACTGATAACCGCATTTTTAATGCTCTCATTGTCTATATAAAAGAGTTTAGCAATTAAAACTGCAAAAGCTGTATTTAAAATATTATGACTACCAATTAATGGAATATATTTCGTATCTAGTATTTTAGATTTATCTTCTAGTTCTTTTTGTATTTGAAAAATACTATCTTTATTATAAAAAATACCCTGTTCTATATCAAAATTATTTGTGATGAGGTATGTATTAGAATTAAGATTTTTTAAATTATCCCTCAGGTAATTATCATCATAATTAATAATAGCGATATCATCTTTATTTTGATTTTCAAATATTCTTTTTTTAGCATTCCAATAATTTTTAACCGTCTTATGTCTATCTAAATGATCCGGTGAAAAATTTAAAAAAACGCCAATATCTGATTTAAAATTTTTAATTTTTTCTAATTGAAAAGAACTTAACTCTACTACCAACCAATCATTTTCACTTAGAGCCGTTATTTCGGTTATTAATGGAGACCCAATATTTCCTGCGACCCGAACCCTACAATCTAAGTTTTGTTTCAGAATATGGCCTGTAAGAGAGGTTACAGTAGTTTTTCCATTTGTACCTGTAATGCCAATTATATTTGCATCTGTCAGTCGATAAGCAAGTTCAATTTCACTAATCACTTCAATACCCATTTTTTCTGCTTTTTTTATGATTTCTAAATCAGAAGGTACCCCAGGACTTAATACTATCAAATCTGTATCAAGAATTTTTGCACTATGCCCACCTAAATCATAAATTATATTCTCATATTTATCTAAAATAGATAATTGTGGTTTTAAATCTTCTTTTGACTTAATATCACTAATGATAACCTCAGCACCTAAATCTATCATCTTTTCAGCCACAGCTATACCAGTTCTTTCACTTAAACCTATAATTGTAACTGTTTTATTAATAAAATTTTCCATATTTTATTCCCCTATAATGTTATTAATAAACTAAGCAGTGAAAACATTACAGAAACAATTGTAAATCTATAAACAATTTTGTTTTCACTTAAACCCTTTAATTCATAATGGTGGTGCAAGGGAGACATTAAAAAAACTCTTTCTCCTTGTGTAATTTTAAAATATAATACCTGAATAATTACAGATAAAGCTTCCACTACATATATTCCACCCACAAAAATCAAAACTATTTCTAACCCTGCATATGAAAATAAGACTGCTAAAGCAGCCCCTAGAGAAAGTGATCCTACATCTCCCATAAAGATTGCAGCTGGTTTAGAATTATACCATAAAAATCCTATACAAGCCCCTGCTATTGATAATGCTAACAAGGAAAGTTGGGTGAATGGCAACAATATTAATATAATAAATAATGTTAGAGATACCACTACTGTAATTGAAGAAGCTAAACCATCTAAACCATCTGTTAGATTAACTGCGTTAACCGTAGATAAATATGTTAAAACAATAACTGGTATTATGTAAGCACCTAAATTAAATTCCAATTTAATAAAAGGCACTAAAATATTGCGTGCTTCTGGATTATAAAAATAAATATAAATTCCTAAAACTAAACCTATAATGAACTGTAAAAATATTTTTTGCCGTGCAGTTAATCCTAAGGACCTCTCTTTATTTATTTTGATAAAATCATCACTTAAACCTATAATTGCTGTTGAAAGTAAAACCAATACAAAAATTATATTATTTAGGGAAAAAGAATTAGTTATTAATATGGGTATGATAATCCCCGTAACTATTAATATACCGCCCATTGTGGGAATACCTTCTTTATCATAATGTGAGGAAGGACCTTCTTCTCTAATTTTTTGTCCTAAATCATATTCTTTTAATAGTTTTATAAAATATGGAGTTAAAATTAATACCCATAAAAGTGGTAACCCCAAAAATAATATTGCTTTAAACAAATAAGACATTCTATCATTCCTCATCCTTTAAAAAATCTTGATATATATCTTCCATTCTCATACCTCTAGAACCTTTAAGTAATATTACATCATTATTATAGCTTATTTCTTTTAACTTTTGACTTAACTTTGCTTTATTATCAAAATGTTTAATCTTATCTATTTGCATTCCTTTGTTTTGAGCAGCCTCGGCTATATACTTACCCAATTTACCAGTTGTCAATAGTAAATCTATTTTATTTTCAACTACAAATTCCCCGATTTCTAAATGAGCCTCTTTTTTGATATCACCTAACTCTAACATATCTCCTAAAACTGCAATCTTTTTATTCCCTTCGATTTCTTTTAACATTTTTATTGCATTTTTCATAGAGAGTGGATTTGCATTATAACAATCATTGATAAATGTTACACCATTTATTTTTTTAATTTCCGACCTCAATCCTGTTAGTTTAAGTTCTTTGAGTGCTTTTTTAATTAAATCCCAATTGATATTATAATGTCTTGCTACAGCCACTGTTGATACAATATTATATAGATTATGTTCACCAAAAAGATTAGTCTTTAGATTATATTCACCGTTTTTTGTACCAATCTTAAATTCCATTCCACTATCAGTATACTTATAATTTTCAATATAATAATCTGACCCATTATTAAAACCAAAGTATTTTATTTTTAAACCCTGTTTAGCTAAATCTTTTAAAATAGATGTGTACTCATTATCATAATTTAGTACAGCGATATCATCTTTATCCAATGCTTCGATTAATTCTCCCTTAGCTTTAGCAATATCCTCGACTGAATTAAAAAATTCTATATGAGCTCTACCGATGTTAGTTATTATAGCAAGTTGGGGATCTGCAATCTCAGCTAAACGGCTTATTTCACCTTTTTGACTCATCCCCATCTCGACAATAAAAAAATCTTCTTTGCCGGTAAGCCGAAATAAAGTAAGGGGTACACCGATATGATTATTTAAATTACCTTCATTTTTTTTGACTTTATATTTTATATTTAATAATTCATAAAGAATATCTTTTGTAGAAGTCTTACCAGAACTGCCTGTTATACCAATTACTTTTACATTTTTAAAGTTATCTCTATGGTATTTAGCCATATCCTGTAAAGCTTTAGTTGTATTTTCAACTAATATAATATTCTCACAGTCTACATTAATTTCTTTTTGAACAATAATTGCTTTTACCTCTTTAGCTAACTGATCATCTATAAAATTATGGGCATCAAAATTTTCACCCTGTAAAGCAATAAATATATCCTCATTTTCTAATTTCCTGGTATCTGTAGAAACTCCTTTAAGAACCTGATTTAAATCTCCTTTTATTAATTTCCCTTTAGTCGCCTTTAAAATATCTTTCACTTTATATTTAAACATTGTTAGCTTCACTCATTTTCTCTTTTATAGCTTCAATAGCTACTTCTTTATCATTAAAATCGATTGTTTTGTCTGCAAAGACTTGGTATGTTTCATGACCTTTACCGATTATTACCACTACATCATCTTTATTTGCCCTGTTTATTGCTTCATATATTGCATCTTCGCGATCTACTTTAACATTATGAGAAGTATTATACTTGCTATTTTCTATTCCTAGGACAATTTCTTCAATGATTACTTCTGGATCTTCCGATCTAGGATTATCGGTAGTAACAACTACATAGTTACCTTTTTGCACTGCAATTTCACCCATAATCGGTCTTTTGCCTTTATCTCTTTCTCCTCCACAACCAAATACTACAATAATATCATTATGATCAAAGTTTTTAACTGCATTTAAAACATTAATCATACTATCAGGAGTATGAGCGTAGTCAACAATAACAGTAAAATCTTGACCAGCATTAATTGTCTCAAATCTTCCTGGAATCCCTTTTACACTTTCTAGGGAATCTTTTATTACCTGGTCACTAATACCTACACTTTTGGCAACACCAATAGCTGCTAAGCTATTATAAATATTAAATTTACCGGTTAAATTCAAATCATAGTTAAAACCGTTTAGATTAAATTTTACACCTTCTAAAGACAGAATAATTTCTTCAGGCTGTAAATCTGATGAATTATCTATTCCATAAGTAATTATTTGCCTGTCAGTAGATTTTTTAAAGAAATTAGTATATTCATCATCATTATTAATTATTGCGGTCCCATTATCTTTTAATTTATGAAATAATTTAGCTTTTTCAGAAGCATATTTTTCCATAGTATGATGATAATCCAAATGATCTTGTGTTAAATTTGTAAACACAGCTGCAGTATAATCCATAGTATCTACTCTATTTAAAGCCAAAGCATGGGAAGAAACTTCCATAACAGCATATTCAACATTATTATGCTTCATTTCAGCTAAATGACGGTAGATATCAATAGATTCAGGGGTGGTTCTTGCAGCACCTTTACTATTTTCTCCATCAAAAACCTCAATTGTTCCTATTAAACCTGTTTTAAAACCACTCTGGCTTAAAATTTTTTTAATCAAATATGTGGTTGTCGTTTTACCATTTGTACCTGTTACCCCTATAAGATTTATATCACTGAGAGGATCTTCAAAAAAGTTTTTTGCTAATTGTGGCATTGCTTTTCTACTATCAGGAACTTTTATATAAGTAATACTATCACTATATTTTGTAAGGTTTTTATCAATTACAACTGCATTTGCCTTTTTGTTTATTACATCATCAATATATTTATGACCATCTGTTTTAAACCCTTGTACACAGATAAATAGATCATTAGATTGTACATAGTGCGAATCATATTTAAGGTCTTTAATATCTATATCTTGATCTCCTTTGATAAATTCTACTTCCAAATTATTAACGACTTGATTTAGATACATTATTATCTCACCCTTTTAATTTAAGTATAACCGGATTATCATCAGAAATTCTAATTCCCGGTTTAATACTCTGACCAACTATTTTTCCAGATTGACCTTGAAATTTTAATGTTATTCCCATTTTTTCAGCCAATTTAACTGCTTCTTCTTTTTCCATACCTCTAAAATCAGGTGTCATTATTTTATATTTTGCTTTAATACTTTCATCATTTTCCGTAAAAAGAAATACTGTTGAATTTTTATATACTTCAGCACCTGGTTTTGGAATTTGACTTAATATTTTATTATCATCACCTATTATTTTATATTCCAAACCCAATTCTTTCAATGATTTTTTAACATCATATAGAGATTCTTTTGCATAATTAGCAATTTTTATTGTCTCATCATCAGGAAGGGTTTCTTGTTTTTCTTGTGAAGGTAATTTATAATACCTAATTAAATCATTAGCTACCTTTTTAAATAAAGGGGCCGCGGTTTGACTTGCATAATAGGTTCTACCCTCAATTCCATAAAGTACTACTAATACAACAAATTGAGGATTATTAACAGGAAATATACCAATAAAAGAAGAATCATATTTATTTTGATTGTAATATTGAGCTGTACCTGTTTTACCACCTACCCGATAGCCTTCAATATAGGCATTTACACCAGTACCATTACTGACTACATTTTCTAATAAATTTAAAGTTTTATCAGCGGTTCTAGTTGACACTACTTTCCTTATTTCGGTAGGTTTAATTCTTTTTTCAACTTTACCATTTTGGTTGGTTATTTTATCCACAAAGTTAGGTTTCATTAATACTCCGTCATTAGCAACTGCGGAAACTGCTGTTATCAATTGAATAGGAGTAACCGAAATACCACGTCCAAAAGAAATTGTAGCAAGTTCAATATCTCCTACTTGATTATACTCAGGTATTAAACCAATAGCTTCCCCTGGTAATTCTATTTCGGTTTTTTCACCAAAACCAAAAGCATTTATGTATTTAAAAAATGATTCCTTACCCATTCTTAATCCAACCTGGACAAAGCCGGGATTACAGGAATTTTGCACAACTTGCGAAAAGCGTTCTGTCCCATGGCCATCTTCTTCCCAACACTGAATATATTCTTTTTCTATTTTTACTTTACCCGAATCAAAAAATACATCATTTTTATTTACTACCCCTTCTTCAATAGCAGAAGCAGTAGTAATTATTTTAAAGGTTGAACCAGGTTCATAGTTGTCTGTTATCGCTCTGTTTCTCCAATATTTCTGTTTATATTGAGAAAAATGGTTGGGATCATAGGTAGGATAATTGGCCATAGAAATAATATTACCGGTTTCCGGTTCCATTATTATTATAGTACCACCTTCGGCATTATATTTTTGGGCAGCAGAAGCTAATTCTCTTTCCGAACTATGTTGAATAGCTTCATTAATAGTTAGATAAATATTATTACCGTTTTCTTCTGGTATATAATCGACAATACCTTCCGGAATCATCTTGCCGGCCGCATCCCGTTCAGTTAAAATTCTACCAGCACTTCCGGACAGGTATTTATTATAAGTTAATTCTATTCCTTCTAATCCATTACCATCAACTCCAACAAAACCTAAAAGTTGGCTAGCCAACTTATCTTTAGGATAAATCCTTTTACTTTCATCTATAAAAGTAATACCATTTAACTGTAAACTTTTAATTTCTTCTACTTTTTGGTCGGAAACTTTTCTTTCTAGATAAACAGCATAAGCTTCTCTGTTTAATCTATTCAGCAAAGTATTATACCCTATAGACAAAATATCGGCAAGTTGGCCGGCTGTTTGAGTTGGGTTCGTAATCTGTTTTGGTAAACCCACTACTGTTTTACGATTAATACTCACAGCCAGTTCCTTGCCGTTTTTATCATAAATCTTACCTCTATCCGGATTAACTTTTAATTCCTTTATTCTTTGTTTTAAAGCTTTATTAGAATATTCATCATTATTAATGATTTGTATCCAGGCTAATCTAGCAATTAATAATAAAAAAATAAAAGTTAAAATGAAAAAGAGGATTTTAATTCTTTTTTTTCTGTCTTTATCAATTATTTTATCATCCATTTAGATCATCCTATTCAGGTGAATATGCTCGTGCAGTACCTAAATTAGTGATAAAGTCAGTAACTTCACTGAGAAAATAACTCCTTTCAGGCTTTTTTGCTACTTCTATTTCCTCTGCTTTTAAAACTATTGTCTGCATCGAATCTGGTTCCACCATATTTAATTTACTGCGGGCTAATTTATCTACCTGGGAAAGGGAACTTGCATTTGATAACTTTATTCCCAATTTATGATTTTTTTGTTCTAAAGCCTGTAATTCATTCTGCATTTGATCGATTCTATAACTAAGATTATTAATTCTTAAGGTATAACTTATATAAACCAATAATATTATAGCACAAATAGTCAGTAAAATTAAATATATGTAGATATTTTTTTTGTCCTCATTATTTTGTTCTGCGTATTCACCATTTTCATAATGATTATAATTGTTTTTATTATTTTGATATCCGTTTTTATTATTATGGAACAATTTTATCACCTACCCTCCTCATATTTTCTCAGCTACTCTAAGTTTTGCACTTCTTGCTCTATAATTTTCTTCGACCTCTTGTTCAGATGCTCGTATAGGACTTTTGGTAATAATCTTCACTAAAGGTTCTTTATCACAAACACAAACCGGAATTTCAGGAGGACAAACACAATCACTTGCTAAATCTTTAAATTTATGCTTTACTATTCTATCTTCAAGTGAATGAAAACTTATAATACAGATCCTCCCTCCTTTTTTTAATCTTTTAACAGCACTTGAAATCATATCTTCTAATTGATTTAATTCATTGTTAGTAGCAATTCTTAAAGCTTGAAATGTTCTGCGAGCAGGGTGCCCTCCTGATCTTCTAGCTGATGCAGGAATAGCTGCTTTAATAATATCTACTAATTCAAAAGTAGTTTCAATCTCCTTTTTCTTTCTATAAGCCACTATAAACTCAGCAATTCGAGATGCCCAGTTTTCTTCTCCATAATCATATATTATTTTTTTAATTTTATCTTTACGATAGTTATTGACTATATCAGCGGCAGTTAATTTTTGATCTCGGTTCATCCTCATATCAAGGGGGCCGTTGTTTTTATAACTAAAACCTCTGTTAGAATTATCCAACTGAGGGGAAGATACACCGAGATCAAAAATCATACCATCTACTTTATCTATATCATGCTTATCTAAAACATCACTTATATTAATATAATTTGCATGTTCTAATATTAAATTTTTACTCTCTATACTATCCTTAACTGCCTCAATTGCATGAAGGTCTCTGTCTAAGGATATAACTAATCCTTCATCTCCTAAATTCTCTAAAATACCAGCTGTGTGTCCACCACGTCCTAATGTACCGTCAACATAAATTCCAGCTTTTTTTACAGACAGATATTCTATTGTTTCTTCTAATAAAACTGGTTTATGACTATTACTCATATAATTGGCCTCCATTAAATTCCTAAATCTTCCATCGCAGCCGCTATTTCATCGGTCGACTCTTCAGCAGTTTCCAAGAATTGATCCCAATTTTCCTTAGCCCATAACTCAATTCTATTTGTCAGACCAATCACAACAACTTCCTTTTCTAAACCGGCATATTCTTGTAAATTAGAAGGTATATTTATTCTACCCTGTTTATCTAAAGTAGATTCGGTGGCTCCAGAAATAAAGAATCTGGAGAAGAATCTTGCATTTTTGTTAGTTACAGGAGTTGAAGCTATCTTTTCACTGAAATTTTCCCATTCATCCATAGGATATATAAATAAACAATCATCTAGACCTCTGGTGGCAACAAAGTTATCACCAAGTTCTTCCCTGAATTTGGCGGGGATTATTAATCTTCCTTTACTATCCATTTTATGTAGATATTCACCTATTAACATATTTATCACCTTAACCCCAATTTTACCACCATCTACCACTTATCACCACTTAGTATACTATTTCTATGTATATAAAAAAATTCCTTTAAAAAATAATAATAATTTTTAGTACTAAAGTACTATTTTTATGTAAAAAAATGTGGGGTTTCCCCCACATCGGCTTTTTTTACTTATTATTTTCTTTTTCTAGCAGGTCTCTCGCTCGCCTGATACTTTTATTACCAAACTTATCTTTAATAGAATCTATGGCTAAATTAAATTTTTCTTTATTATCACTACTTTCAAATAATGACATCTGTTCTTTCTCTTTTTCTTTTAAACCAGATATCCCCACTCCAATTAATCTTATAGGAATTTTTATCTTAACTTGCTGTAACAATTGCTTACTTAATTGGTATAAATCTTCAGTACTATCTATATAATGTTGTACGGTAATCCTTTTAGTTTTAATATTAAATTTATTATCTTTTACTTTAATAAATACGGTATTACCTATTAATTGCTTTTTTCTGATCCTCCTGGTTACTTTTTGGCATAATTGAGATAAATGTTTTAATAAAAGTTCCATTTCAATGATATCATTTCTAAAGGTAGTTTCATTACTTATGGATTTAGTCTGAGAGTTAGTATTGACTTTTCTATCATCTCGTCCTCTAATCAATTCATAAAGTTGTTTACCATGTTTACCAAACAACTTAATTAATTCTTCAATAGCTAATCTTTTTAATTGCTTAATCTTATAAATACCGATTTCATTTAACTTATTGGCAGTTTTCTCTCCTACACCCGGAATTTTTTTAATAGAAAGCACATCTAAAACTTTATCTATTTCATCATTTTCAATAACGACTAATCCATCTGGTTTATCTAAATCAGAAGCAATTTTAGCTAAAAATTTATTTCTAGCTACGCCAACTGAACATACTAACCCGGTTTCTTCATTTACTTTTTCTTTTATCTTTTTAGCGATTTGAGCTGAGCTACCATATAATCTATGGCAACCTTTAACATATAAATAAGCTTCATCGATTGAAATTTTTTCAACTTCAGGTGTAAACTTTAAAAGAATGTTAAATATTTGCTTTGATAATTCAGAATATCGTGCTCCCCTACCCGGCAAGTATATACCGTGGGGACAAAGCTTTTTAGCTTTGGCAATCGGCATTGCAGAATGAACGCCAAATTTTCTTGCTTCATAAGAAGCTGTCGACACCACTCCTCTATTATCCAAACCAACACCACCAATAATAACGGCTTTCCCTTCTAATTCAGGGTTATCAAGCTGTTCTACTGAAGCATAAAACGCATCCATATCTACATGGATCATATTTAATTTATCATTCATATAAATTAACCCCTTTAAGAATTATCTAAAGCTATTTCAACTAATTTATCTATTAATTCGGGGTAAGACAATCCACTTGCTTCCCAGAGTTTGGGATACATGCTATACTTTGTAAAACCAGGAATTGTATTTATTTCATTAATATATACTTCATCCTCTTTTAAAAAGAAGTCTACTCGAGCTAATCCTTCTCCCTCGATTATTTCAAAAGCTTTGATAGCTGTTTTTTGTATATCTTTTATTATGTTTTCATCTAAATCAGCTGGTATGATCAGTTTAGTTTTCTCATCTTCATATTTAGACTGATAATCATAAAAATCATGTGACGGTATAATTTCGCCTGGCAATGAAGCTTTAAATTCTTTTTTACCTAATACCGAACATTCAATTTCTCTCGCTTTTATAGATTTTTCGACTACTATTTTATTATCATATTTAAAGGCTGCTTTTACAGCAGTTTTTAGCTCATCTCGATGGGAAACTTTTGAGATACCAATACTAGAACCTAAGTTAGCAGGTTTAATAAAAATTGGCATCCCTTTATCTTCAATAAACTTTTCTATTATTGTGAATTTACTTTTATCATGCTTTTTTAAAGTTAAAAATTCAGTTTGTTTTAAATTATTATAATCAAACAATTTTTTCATGATACCTTTATCCATACCGACTGCACTACCTAACACATTTGCTCCTACATAAGGTAAATCAAGTAGTTCAAATAATCCTTGAATTTTCCCATCTTCACCATAAGGTCCATGTATTAAGGGAAAAATGACATCAAAATCATCTTTTAAAAAATTGTTTAAACCCTTCTTATCTGGATTTTTAACAGCAGGAACTTCCTTTATTTCATTATCTTTTAAGATATTACTAGATTTTTCTTTACTAAGCCAATTGCCTTTTTTATCAACCGCAATCGGATATATTTTATATTTACTTTTATCAGCAAAGTTATATACAGATCTGGCAGACATTAATGATACTTCATGTTCTTCTGACTTACCACCGAAAAGAATACCTAATCTTAATTTATTCAAAAATTATCACCTACTACTTACCCTTGAAATAATCTAACTTCATTGCTTCCTTAACTTCCTTAATAGTCTCTTTTGCAATACTACGGGCATGTTTTGTACCCGCCATTACAATCTCATCAACTAATTCTGGTTTTTCTAAATATTTTTGCCTTCTTTCCCTAATAGGATCTAACAGTTCATTGATAGCTTTTGCTAAACGTTTTTTACAGGCAACACAACCAATGGTTCCGGCTTTACATCTTTTTTCTATCTCAGGTACCTCTTCTTCATTAAATGCTTTATGATACTGAAAAACTGTACATACTTCGGGATGACCAGGGTCAGTCGCTCTTATTCTGGCTGGATCAGTTTTAGCAGACATAACTTTATTAAGTACTTTCTCTTCACTATCATTTAAATATATAGCATTATCTAAGGACTTACTCATCTTATTTTCTCCATCTAAACCTACCAAGCTCGGAATTCTGCTAATTTTTGGCTCTGGTTCTTTAAATACTGGTTCATAAAGTTGATTAAACTTCCTGACAATTCTCCTGGTCTGTTCAATATGAGGTAATTGATCTTTACCCACAGGTACTAAATCAGCCTTACAAAATGTAATATCGGCTGCCTGACTAACCGGATAACCTAAAAAACCATAAGACATTTCTTCATAGCCGTATTGAGCTGATTCTTCCTTTATTGTGGGGTTTCTTTGTAGTTGATTTACAGTTACTATCATAGAATAAAAAACGGTTAACTCAGCAATTTCAGGTATCATAGATTGTACTAAAATAGTTGTTTCTTCTGGATCAATACCGACTGATAAGTAATCTTCGGCAACCTGATGAACATCATGTGATAAATTTTCAGGATGTTCAAAATTAGTAGTTAAGGCTTGTACATCTGCAATTATAAGAAATGTATCATATTTATTTTGTAGTTTTAATCTATTTTCTAAACTTCCTACATAATGACCGAGGTGTAATTTCCCAGTCGGTCTATCACCTGTAAGTATTCTTTTTTCCTTTTTCATTAATAATCACCTCGTATAATATAATTAACTAAACAAAACTTATTTACAACAAAAACTTGTATTTTTGGATGATTCTTCCTAGACTATAAGTATATAGGTTGGATAATAAAACTATATCACCACTTCCTGGTATCTTGACTAAATATGTAGTATTTGATAATATATATTTACGTATTTGCAATATATATAAAAAAAGGGGTTTAATAAAATGGCTAAAACTAGAATGACAAAACAAAGAAAAACCATATTACAAGTATTGAAAAATACTGATTCACACCCAACAGCTGATTGGATCTATGATAAAGTCAAAAAAGATATACCTAACATTAGTCTAGGTACGGTATATAGAAATTTAAACCTTCTAGCAGAAAAGGGCAAAATTGATGTTATTAACTATGCTAATGATCAAAGCCATTATGATGGAAATACAGAAAATCATTACCATTTTAGATGCCAAAAATGCGGTAATGTCTATGATTTAAATATTGATTTGTTTGAAAAAGAAATTAATAAAATTGTAGATAATAATACCGAATTTAAAGTAAATACTCATCGTTTAGAATTTTACGGTGTTTGCCCTGACTGCCAGTAATAGATAAGTTTATAGTTCTTTAATTACATTATTAATTAATTCCTTAAATTTAGGCTTTACCTTTTGTGCCACTTCCATTACTTCTTCATGAGTTAATGATTCTTCATCTTTTCCTTTCACAACATCTGTAATACATGATATTGCTAAATTTTCTAAACCTGCATGAGTTCCAGCTATTAATTCTGGAACTGTTGACATCCCAACAGCATCTGCTCCTATTAATCTTTGAAATTTACTCATTGCATATGTCTCATATACTGGACCTGTTATAGCAAGATAAACACCTTTCATAATATGAATATCAGCTTCTTCAGCAGCTTTTTCAGCTACTTTTATCATGTGTTTAGGATGAGCTTCTGTCATTGCAGGAAATCTCGGCCCTATTTCATCATCATTTTCCCCAATCAATGGATTAGAGCCCATAAAGTTAAGATGATCTGTAAGAATCATTAAGTCACCCGGTCTGAATGTTGTATTTAAGCCACCAGCAGCATTTGTTACTATTAATTTTTCAATACCTAGTTCTTTCATTACCCAAACTGGGAAGGCAATTTCTTTCATGCTATAACCTTCATAGTAATGAACTCGTCCGTTCATAGCGACTATTTTTTTGCCGTGTTTTTCCCCAAATACAAACTCACCAGCGTGACCTTCTACAGTAGATACCGGCATACCTGGAATATCATCATATTTTAATTTCTTTTGTTTTTCCAACTGCCCACTATATTCACCTAAACCTGAGCCTAAAATTAAGCCCACCTCTGGTTTAATATCAACCTTATCTTTAATAAATTCTTTTGCTTTTTTCCTTTTTTCTTTATACTCCAACATAAATAATACCCCCAAATTATTTTAGCTTCTTTTCAATTTCCTCTTTAGCTAATTTGTCTACTTTTTCGTTAAATTCATTTCCAGAATGAGCTGCAACTTTTTTTAATTTCACATTCTTTTTATCAAATAATTTATCTAATTTTTTCCACAGATCTAAGTTTTTAACTGGTTTATTACTAGCAGTTCTCCAGCCTCTTTTTTTCCAACTTTTTATCCATTCATTTATGCCTTTTACCACATAATTAGAATCAGAATAAAGAATAATTTTTTTATTTTTTTTAACTACCTGTAAGGCTTCAATAACTGCCCTTAATTCCATCCTATTATTAGTCGTATCTGGTTCATAACCGGTAATTTCTATTTCTTTATCTTCATCCAAAATAATTGCTGCATAGCCACCGGGACCAGGATTTTTATAGCAAGCTCCATCTGTATAGATTACAATTTCTTCTTTATTGTAGTTGTAATACTCATCTTTAGAATCTAATGATCTATAATATGGTTTAATATCTAAAATTGGCGTACCGTCAATAGCATCTATCCCTGTAATATAAATTTTATTATCTTCTATATACTTTAATCCAACTGTACTAAGTCCTATTTTATTGGGTCTATTTGGAGTGCGAGTAGCAAATAAACCTCTTTTTTTATTACTTGTTGAATAAGTAGGATTTATTATTAAGTGAGTTTCTTTATCAGCTATTTTATCAAGATAAAAAATTACTATCAAATAGTCATATTTTTCTAATCCCTTAATTCCTTCTTGTAAACTTTGATTTATTTCTAAAATGAATTCTCCCTCAGCATCCATATCAGGCTGACGGGGAATATTTTCACGTTTTTTATAGGGTGTATTAATTTTACCAATGGGTTCAAATTGAATCATCTAATTTCCTCCTCACCCTCAATTAATTCTTCTAATCTCTTCACAGCTCTTCTAAGATGAGGAATTACAATCGAACCACCTACAATTAAAGCAACACTAAATAATTCATAGAATTCGTCTTTAGTTACACCTTCCTCATAACAACGGTCAACATGGTATCTTATACAGTCATCACATCTTAATACCATCGAAGAAGCTAAACCTAACATTTCTTTATTTTTTGTACTTAAAGCACCATCTTTATAAACATTAGTATCTAGATTAAAAAATCTTTTTATTTCTAAATTATCTGCTTCATAGATTTTTTTATTAATCTCTTCTCTATTTTCCCAAAAATCTTTATTTTCCTCAGCCATAATATTTGCCTCCTCTACTCCAATATTTAATCTTATTTATATTATTTTAATATTATTTACATATTTTTTTAAGTATATAATGATTATTATTGATTTGCAAATATCAAATAATAAATACTTCTTACCTATGATTTTTCCTGTTTTTCTTTGTAAAAATCATCCAGTTTTTTACTAAGTTTTTCTTTTTGTTTGATTTTGCTTTCTTTTAATCTACCGGAAGGACCGGTCTCTTTACTATAATCATCTTTGAAAAAGGAACCAATCATTAAAAATAAAAGAGAAGGTATTAACCAGATAATAAAAATTACATAATAAATAAAACTTAAAGAAATCTCAAAACCCGCAAATTCAGTAATGAATATCTCATTACTTAAATAACCCATATTCTGAGGTAAAATCAGTAGTAACAGAATTACTAAGAATATATTTGTAGAATAAATTAATATGTAGTTTCTTATTATATTCCAGATTAAACCCCCTTTTCTTTCTTCACCTTTTTTTAAGTTACGGAAAGAAAAGTATAAGGGTAAGATCAATGGCCAGGATATTATAATTCCTAAAGACCATAAAAGCCATCTGTTTTTGCGTTTATATGCATCTATAGCTACAAATATTGTAATAGGAATAGCTAAAAAATATGTAAAAGTAATAATTGATACATATAACATAATTATCTCCTCAATTCTACATAAATAGTTATATAATTATTTTCTTAACCAGTTTTAACCAATATTATTATATTATAATTCAAATATTTATTCAATTTTTTAGATTGAATTTTGTAAATAACAAGTATGAAAGGTGCCTTTATATAGGCACCTTTGGTTTCTTTACGTATTGATCAAATCTTTTAAAAGCTTGACTTTTTCATTTAATATTTTTTTATTATTTGCTTCTACTACTAATCTTAAATATGGTTCTGTATTAGAAGGCCTAACATTAAACCACCAATCTTCAAACTCTATTCTATATCCATCAAAATCATAAATCTTTTGGGGTTTATCATTCTCCTTAAAGTAATCTACTACCTTTTCCATAGCTGCTTTTTTATTATCAATTTTAAAATTGATTTCACCTGACCCTTCATACTTATCAATTTTATCTATTACTTCTGATAATTTAATACCTTCTTCTTTTTTATATTTATTGAGTACATCTAATACAATAAAAGAGGTTAATAGACCTGAATCACAGTAATAAAAATCTCTAAAATAATAATGACCGGCTAATTCTCCACCTACTACTGCATCTAACTCTCTCATTTTTATTTTAGCAAAGGCATGACCAACTTTCCACATATAGGGTTTACCACCTAATTTCTTTATATGCTCACTAACCGAACGTGAAGTTCTAATATCAAAAATAACATGTTGGCCACTATTATCTTTTAAGAAATAATCTGCTAATATTGCAGTAATAAGGTCCGGAGAAATAAATCTACCATTTTCATCTAAAAATATAACTCGATCACCATCACCATCATAAACAACACCAACATCATAATCCTTATTATCAATTTTTTCTCTAATTTCAGTTAAGTTTTCTTCTTTCATTGGATTAGGATCATGGCCGGGGAAATCTCCATTCATTTCATAGTTAATATAATCTACCTTATCACCAAATATATCATTTAAAAATAGGGAAGACATCCCATTTGAAGCATCAATTACTATATCTAAGTTTTCAATGTTAGGCTGATGTTCCTTTAAGAACTTTAAATATTTATATTGCCCATGGTATTGCTTAACAGTATCTTCCATATTTTTAGCAGAAATTTTATCAATATCTAAATCAGATTCATTTACTAATTTTTCAATTTGGTCTAAGCCAGTCTCATAACCAACTGGTAAGGCCTTCTTTTTAGAAATTTTCATACCGTTATATTCTTTACTATTATGAGAAGCAGTGATTTGAATGGAAAGGTCAAAGTTACCATCAACTGTATTAAAATAAACTGATGGAGTAGTCGCTAACCCCATTGAAAAAACTTCTATCCCTCTATCAATTAAACCTCTTGTAAGATAATCAAAAACTTCTGGTGATGATTTTCTAATATCATAACCAACTAATGCATTCTCTGCTTCAACTACATCTGGCAGATAATAACCTATTTTATAAACTGTTTCTTTATCAAAATCCTTATTATAGATACCTCTGATATCATAAGCTTTAAAAATACTCATTAATATCACCTCTATTTAATATTATACAAACAGATGATTCTTTCTTACATTATTTTAATTAATTTGAAAAAATTGTTCTATTATACCTAGATATCTTACATCTTTTTCTCCACTATCTACAGTATATATACTAAAAATGACATAATTTTTTCTTGTAGTTTTCACTTTTAGAACTTGTTCTCCTACCACACCTTCTATTATTTTTTCTAAATCAGTTTCAGATTCAGCCTGCATTTCTTGTACACCCCAACTAATAAATTCATCTTTATTGGGATTAGTTATAGCCAAAAAGGTAGCAGCAACTAAAATTAATATTAAAAATATCAAGAAATTTTTCATTATTTGCTCTCCTCTCTTAATCATATTGTTTAATAAAATTGACTATTGTGTCTAAAATTTCATTTTCTACCTGATGTTTATCTTTAAACAATAAGTGGTTTACACCATTAATATATTTATATTTTTCAATATCATCATCAACAGCCTCTGCCAATCTTTCAGAATCTGCTTGGCTGACTTGCTGATCTTCTGATCCTTGTATTATACAAGTCGGTATTTTGAGATTGGAAAGTAGATTTGCAGGATCTGTTTTTAACCATTCTTTTGAAAATTCTCTTTGATTATTTAAACTAAGATATACATTTTTAAAATCATCAGGAATTTTATATTTTTCTATATTAAATTCATCATCATTCTCTATAGCAGAAATTAAGTCATCTAAAGCTTTCACTAAAATGTCTTTTTTATTTATCTTATTATTTTTATATAACCTTTGATTTTGTTTTTTAAGTTGTTGGCGTAGTAAAGTTTCTTGTTTAAAACCAGGTCCTGCTAAAAGTATCAAGCCGCCTATGTCATTTGCTTTTTGAGCAGTCATTATTGAGAGTGTTGAACCTTCACTATGACCAATTAAAAAAATTTGTTCTTCAGATCTACCTAAATTGTTTTTAATAAATTCAATTATATCTAATATATCTTGACTGTATTGATTAAATGTTGGTGTCTTTTTATCCACCAAAATTTTGCTCTCTCCAACCCCTCTTTTATCATATCTAATAGATAAAATTCCATTATTAGCTAAATAATAAGCTGTATCTTGTAAATTATTAATTTTTTGTGTAATTAAAGGAGTATTACCATTACGGTTCGTAGGTCCTGACCCCGCTATAATAATGGCAATCGGATCATTTATATCATGAACTTTCGGATATGTTAAACTACCATAAAGTTTTCCACCTTTAACTGGTATTTCTACTTCTCTTTCATTTCCCTTTAAAATAATTTCATCATCAATATTATTGTTTGAACTTTGGGTTCGGTTTAGTGAAAACTGAAGTTTATTATTATTTTGCTTAAAAGTCCCTTGTATATTATTATTATTTAATATACCTTCAAAGACTGGTTCACCTGGTATATTATTCATGGCAAAAATAATCTCGTTATCATTAATTCCCTTAATATCTAGAGGATAATCAATAAGATTTTGTTGAGGTATATCTATTGAACCTTTTAAATCTCCCCCAGCTTTTTCAAATGTTACTGTAATATTTAACTTTTGACCATCAACTGATATAAAACCTTCCCAATTGCCTACAAACAAATCATCATCTGCCTTTATATTTAATGAAAAAAATAAAATAAATAATAAAGTAAATGTAAATAGTATATGTAAATTAGTTTTTAACATTCTAAAATCACTCCACACTTATATTAGCCTCCGTAAATTCATGAGATAAAATATCCATGAAAACTTCATCATATTTTTGACCGGCAATTTCTCTGGCTTCTCTTCTTCTCCCGATTTCTTTAAAACCAATATTTTTATAACAGTTAATTGCTCTTTTATTAAAAGAAAATACTTCCAGCATAATATTATGTAAATTTAAAAGATTAAAACTATAATCTAATAGTAATTTAATTGCCTCAGTTCCATACCCCTTATTCCAACAATCCTTTTCACCAATAAAAATACCTAATTCTGCTTTCCGGGTCACATGTTCTATATCAATCAAACCACAATTACCGATTAGTTTATCATTTTCTTTTAATATAATCGCAAAAGAATTTTCAGAAATATTTTCCAGGAATTCTTTTTCTTTTTGAAGGGTATATATCTGATGAGCAGTTCCTAAATTAAGAGAAATTTCTATGTCATTAATCCATTCAGTATATTTCTCATAATCTTCTTTATTTATAGGGGAAAGATAGATATTATCACCTTTTATTTTTTTAAAGTATTTCATTTTTTCACTCCTCATCTTCTATTTGCTCTTTTTCAATTATTTCTTGTCTTTTAAGTTTTTTATTCAATCTTCTCTTTTCCCATTTAACAAATATCAGAGAAAAAAGCATGGTTTGTAAAGTTACTTCAGGTAAACCCAAGAGATGTTCTATTAAAGGTGTTTTTGTATAAATAAAGCCTTCTATAGAACCAGGAGTGGCTGCAACTGAACCTATAAGAGATAACCCCCATAATAAGGCAAACAGCCTAAGCCAGCCATATTTAACACCTATTATACAGTTGTAAATAGGATATATTATTAATCCTATAAATACCCCTCGGCCTATTTGGAAAAGAGGAGCAAATCTAATTATATTAGAATCAATATTCCTAAAATTATTGTATAATACAGATGAGGTAAACTGTTCATTATAATTTAAATAATTTTGAAAAATCAAGGCTATAAATATATATATGATTACATGAACTATTGAAAATCGAAACAAATAGCCTTTTAAACTAGCCTTTTCCACTCTATCTCCCCCATAACTGTTCTAATAATTCCCGTTTAAATTACACTCTTCATCATCACATACTTCATTTCTAAAGTCTACTTCTATTGTAACATGATTAATGTTATGATTTGAAAGAATATCTCTTATTCTTTCTTTAATATTATTTATTTCAATATTATTTACTTCATCCTCTACTACAATATGTGTACTTAACAGATTATTTTCCCCATCTAGACTCCATAAATGAGTATGATGAACTGTAATAACCTCTGTTTCATTAATAATTAGCTCTTCAATTTCCTCAATAGAAAGATCTGATGGAACAGCTTGTAAAAATATTTTTAAGATCTTTTTAAAATTATTAAAAACATTATATAATATATAGGAAGTAATAGCTATAGATAAGATCGGATCTAAAATTGGTATCTTTTTAAACATATAAATAATACCAACTACTAAAATAGAAACCCAACCTAGTACATCTTCTAAAAAATGATAAGTAATTACTTCTTCATTAATAGAACTTCCTTTACTTAATTTCAAAGCAGCTAACCCATTAACAGTTATACCGAAAAATGCAAATATTATGACCCCAACGGCATTAATAGGCTCTGGACTTAACAGGCGGGGAATAGCTCTTGTTAAAACAATAAATGAACCAATAATTAATATAAGGCTATTAAAAAATGCACTTAACAAAGAAAATCTAGAATATCCAAAGCTAAAATATTCATCAGGATTTTTCTTAGAATATTTTTCTAAATACCATGATAAACCTAATGAAATACTATCTCCTAAATCATGAACTGCATCTGATAAAATAGCTACACTGTTAGTCCATAAGCCTCCTATAATTTCTACAATTGTAAAAACAAAATTTAGTAAAAAGGCTAATTTTATATTTTCATAACTTTCAGCATGATTATGATCATGTCCATGGCTATGATTATGATTGTGTTCAGACATATTATCTACTCCTTTTAACTGTTTTGTCTGGCATAGATATTTGCTATAGAAATTATTATTAATACAATACTCACAGCAGCAACATAAACAATAGACATAATGGGATCAGGATCTTGAAAATATCTTTTTATAATAATTCCTAGATAAGCCCAGACAATTACTAGACTAAATGCAATATCTTTTCTTTTCAGTAAAGTATATAACGTAATAATTAATCCGACTATTATAACTAATATTGTCCAAAACACATCACTTAGACCAAAACCATTCCAATTTATATTAACAAGCCAGGCTGTTACATTAGCAATTGTAGCAACTGTAATCCAACCTAGATATATACTGAATGGTAAAATAAATATTGTATACATTTTGCGAGAATACTTTTTAAACCCTATCTCTAACCTCTGATATAACGTTATTAAAGTCAGTAATAATGATATCATTACCAGTAGTGATAAAAATACATAAAGGTAATGCCATGTAAGAATCCAAGCAGCATTAAAAATTGAGGAGAGAAAAAATAGATAACCAATTTTTCTAAGGATATTTTCTCGCACTTCATTTTTTTTAGAAAATGGTATAAATTGATATATTACAAAAATCGCTAATAAAAGGTAAATTACTCCCCAAATTGAAAATGTTATTCCCGCAGGCACAAACAAATTAGGATACATATCTGATAATTCACCAGTATTATAACCATTTATAGGCAGATAGTTAGCTAAAAAATTTACTATTAAAACTAAAACAAGAGAAACTAAATTTAATATTTTTAGGAAGGTTATATTTTTATTATTTTTAGTTGACATAGATTTCACCTCCTAATAAATTAATCGCTGTATCTATATAAGTTCAAACCATTGAAAAAATCAAACTTCTTTTCAGTTAAATTAACTTTTTGATCAAAAGAAAAGTTTAATTTATTTAATAACTTTACTGATCCCTGATTATCAGCATCCACTAAAGCAAATACTTCTTTTAGATTTTTATTTTCTAATAGAAATTTTAAAACTCTTCGAGCAGCTTCTATAGCATACCCGTTATGCCAATAATTAGAATCTAAAGCATAGAAAAGTTCTGTTTTTTTCTGGTCAAAAGGTATTGGGCCACTTCCAACCCAGCCAATCACTCTATCTTTCTCTTTTAGATTAATGGCTAGAATAAATTTTGGTTTAACTGCTTTAAAGTTACTTAAATTACTAATTATATTATCTAATTTATTGGCAGCCTCATTAAGAGTAAGAGGCTGTAAAGGAAGATATTGAACTACTTCCTGTTTTTTAAAGATTTCATAAAAATCACTTTTATCTTCTTTTGAAAAACTTCTTAAAACTAATCTACTAGTTTCTAACAAAATTAATTCCTCTCTTCTGTATCTATTTTCCCTACAGGTGCCATATAGATAACAAATTCTTCTTGTCCATCAACTTCTAAAAATTCATCTGCTGCTTTTTGATTATAAGCATCAACAGCACAAGTACCTCCATCAATATTTTCTACCGCTAAATATAAGTTTTCACAAACATGACCTGCATCTAAAGCAGCTAATTTATGAGATAGTATACCATATTTCCATTCACCACGTTTAGGAAGGACGGTCCATAAAAATACTAGAGCTGCTTCTCCCACAAATTTTTGACCATTTGCAGTTTTAATTATTTTTTCTTTGCCATCATCAACTTCTTTAACTAATAATAAAGAATGTATATCAGGTAAATATCTATATATACCTTCTTTTAAGTCAACCACCCTATTAATATAAAGATATGTTTCAAACGGGTGTACAGCTCCCCCTGAAGGTGCAGTTCTTAATCTAATATTATCTTCTGATAAACCTTGTGTAGTCCATAATAAAAAGGCTAGTTCTTCTTTAGAAAATGATTGATTATTATATTTTCTTCTACTCCTTCTATTATTAAGTAAATCTTTTAAAGATTTTTCTGTTATTTCAATATCTTTAATATCAGGTAAACTTATTATTTTAGCATCCTTATTATATGGCTTAACTGCATCCGGTCTTTTTTCATCTTTATCTTTAGGAGTTTCTAATTCTTCTTTTCTAACCCATTCTGTAGATTTTAAAAACTGGCGCAAATTTTTAAATTCTTCTCTCATTTATTAACACCTCTTATTATCTAATAATTTTTTTGCCAAAAGGAAATAATGAAACTTTGGCGAGTTTTAAATTTTGTTTTGCAAAAGGCAACCCAATTATTGTAATAGCAAATATTAAGGCACTTATCAAATTCATCAAAGCTATTTCCCATCCGAAAAATATTATCCAAATTATGTTCATAATTAAATTTGTACCATTATAATTTGCTGTAACTATCTTTTTACCAAAGGGAGCCAACTGCACTTTGGCTATTTTAAAGCATTGAATGCCAAATGGTAGCCCTATTATTGTTATTGATAAAATAATACCGGCTAAAAGCCACCCAATTGCTTCAAAAAGCCCTCCAAAAATAATCCAAATGATATTACCCAGTAAGGACAATTTAACCACCTCATTAATCTAATATTTTTTCTATATTAATACCTTTTAAATAAACTTTAGGTTTACCAACTTTTCTTTCTTTTATAAATTCACCATGACAATCAGAGCCTGCCGAATACATTAAACTATTATCTTTACAAAAATCTATATAATATTGAGCATCCTTTATACTATTTAGATAAGGTGAGTAAGCTTCAATACCATCTATACCCATTGAAAGCCAATCCCTTAAAAATTCTCTATCCAAAAGTTCTCCGTTATAATAAGAGGCTGGATGTGCTAAAAAGGCATAACCTTGAGCTTTATGAATTATGTTAATAACTTTTTCAGGGTGTAAAAATATCATGTTCTCTTCCATGTTTGATATTTTAACAAAAAAATCATTTAAATTGTCTACTAACCTTTGGTCAATAAGAAAATTTAAGGCTTTCCAGCCACCTCGGTTGTGATCATGCACATAATTAAAATACCTATTCATTAATTTTATATTATTTACTTTTTCAAAATATCTAATTATTTTTTTATTAAATTCTTTGCGAATATCTCTATTAAATTTAAGAAGTCCATCTAATTCTTTATTTTTAAGTTTAATATTATAAGCAGTAATATGAAATTCTTTATTATCTAAAGTTGATGATATTTCAACACCTTTAATAAATTTACTTTCATTCGGAATAGACTTTTTTTGCATCTCAATAACATTTTTTAGATCATCATGGTCTGTAATAGCAAAAATATTAATTTTGTTTTTAATAATGACTTTTAAAAGTTCTTCCACATTCCATGTACCATCTGAAATATTTGTATGTATATGAAGATCAACCTTTTTATCTGCCAATCAAAAAATCCCCTTTTTTAAAGATTGTATACCATTATATCTACATTTTCTCCTCTATATTGTTCATTAAAAAAAGGACTCCAATCTAATTCTTCATAAAAAGACTTTTTATCAGGAGTAAATAAATACAATGTACCAAAGTTTTGTTTTCTGGCTTCTTTTAATATTTTTTTGATCAATTTAGTACCTATACCTTGCTTTCTTTTTTCTTCAATAACATATACATCAGCCATCCATGGTTCTAACTCCGTATGAGTTTTCATATCATGTTTTACAATTGAAGCAGTGCCAACCGGTTTTCCATCTTCTAGTGCAACAAATCTAATGGGTAATAATTGATTATTATTTAGCTTTTGCTTTTTTTCTTCTAGCCAATCTTTTTCAGTACTTTTTTTATCATGATGGCCCCATTGATTATAAAGCCAATGATTTACAACATCTAAATGTTCTTGATTGTCTTTTAAATTTTTTATTTCCATTTTTATCATCCCTTTATTTTAAGTATTTTTTAGGTTTACTTACCATTTCTTTTAAACTATTTATATACTTAGAAACATGATACCCATCCATCAAAGCATGGTGTACTTGTATAGAAAAGGGTAATAAAACTTTATCATTTTCTTGATAGTATTTTCCCCATGAAATTCTTGGATTCGAGTCCACATTTTTTATATCAATAGGATGAGTAATACTTTTAAAACTTAACCAGGGTATACTGGTTAAATAAACAGCATTCAAGTCATTCTCGGAAGAAGATACTATGGGATCTTCCTTATACTTATTTATATTTCTGTCCATTGATTCAAAAAAATCTTTCATATTTTCATGATATTTGGAATTACAAAAACTAAATACGTTATTATCACCCATAATAGTAAAAGATGGATTAACTTTATCTAAAATTACAACTTGTTCATTATTAATAATTCTATATTTAAATTCTTCTATTTTATTAACATTTTTTGTAACTAAAAATACCATAGTCTTAAAAAATGAAATATCTTTTACTTTAATATATTTAATTAAATGTTTTATATCTATCTCAACCGAAATATCAAAATGAGGATAATCGAATTTGTTAAAAAAATCAAAGTGTTGTTTTCGCGGCCAGTTTTCCATATCAATTTTCTGCATGTTATACACTCCAATATTTTGAAATATTTCTTCTCTATCTTTTATATTATTTCTTTTATTAGATAACTTTTCCTTTTTTAAATTTGCAAAACCCATGAATTTTTATCCATGGGTTTGCTATTAACTAAAATCTGATAATAATGTAGGTATAAAATACATAGGATTTTTTATACCATTATATTCCTTTTTCAGTTCACCTTTTTTAAAAACTAAATAACTGGGGATGTCTAATATTTCAATCTTATCTATTTTTTTATAACTTTTTTTAAATACTTTAATATTTTCTAATTCTTCTTTTAATTCTCTTGTCATTTCTTTTAAAAAAGAATAACCAATATAACTTTCAGCCTGCCAATTACCATAGATATAAATTAATACATTTTTATATTGTTTTATTCTATCTAACTTCTCTATTTCTTCTATTTGATGATCATTATATATAGAAGTTGGGTCTATACCGTAATGATCTTTAATCCTTTCCGCTAAGGCCATACCATATTGATCTTCTTGTTCTCTTTTTTCAGCAATTTTTTCGGAATTAATTAATCTGACAGCATCATGTTCACATTCTATTACACACAAACTACATTCCAAACATTTATTGTCATTTAACAGTAATTTATTAATATTATAATCATAATGAAAAATATCCTGTGGACAAGCTTCAATCACTGGACAGCCCGGGGTATTATCACAATTATTAAGTATAATATATGGTCTTTTCATTATATCACCTACTATATTTTATCAACTTTTATAAAATTTCTATTTTCAAAATATCCTAAAGTAAAATTAAATTCTTCTATTAAACTATATGCCTTATTAAAATTAGTATTAAGTTCATTTAATCTATGAGCATCAGAACCTACTGTTACTTTTTTTCCACCCATCTCTTTATATTTGGATAAAATCCACTTTGAGGGCATTGGTTCATCAAACCCTTTCCTTAAAGTGGAAGTATTAATTTCTAATACTATATTTCTATCTATCATCATTCTTAAAATCTGTGGTATCAAATGGAAGTTTTTATAATCATAATTCAGATATCTTTTAGGAAAATCCAAATGTGCTAATACATCAATTTGACCATTTTTTACAGTTTCATATACTAAATTATAGTACCTTAAAAATATTTCGTCTTTACTATATTTATCAAGTAATTTTTCATCTCCCACAAAATAATCTCCTATCCAATGAATAGCTCCAATTATTAAGTCTAAATCATTATCATTATACTCCTTTAATTTATCTTGATATTGATGGGGTTCGGAAAATTCTACTCCAGTAAGTAGCTTAATTTTATCTTTATGTTTTTTCTTTAATTTTGCTACCTCATTTAAATATTTTTCAAGCTTAAAATATCTAAATCCCGGATCAATAGGATTAAAATCCACATGATCAGTCAATGTTAAAACCTTTATTTCATTCTGAATAGCAGTATTACAAATATCTTTTACATCACATTTACAATCTTCTGAATAAGAAGAATGAACATGTGAATCAATTATAGGATATCTCATTTGAATCACCCTTAAAATTAATTATAGGTCATTGTTATAAATTTAATCCTTTTATCATCATTATTTTTAATAAACTCATTTTCTTTCCTAAATCCGTATTTCATATATACTTTGATTGCTCTTTGATTAAATTCTGCTACTGTTAAGCGATATTTTTTCTTTTTATAAATATCATACGCAAAATCAACAGCTTTTTTGAAAAAATTATAGCCTCTTCCTTCCCCACAAAGTTTCGGATTCAAACCAACTCCAATATCTAAGTAATCTTTATCTTTATAAATATTTGGATTATCAGTGGGAACTTTTGCAGAATCTCCATAACAAAAATAACCAATTAAAAAATCATTATAAATGTATGAATAATATTTTTCATTTAATATTTCTTCAACCGCTTCACTTTTCCCTTCCATATTATAAATATCATATGGACTAGGATATTTCCAATTTGCAATCCTCTTTGTTATTTTTTTTGATTTGATTTCCTGGACAAACTTCAAATCATATCTCTCCTTTTTAAATGAAATTATTATTAATATAATTAGACTAATTTATTTTTCAATTCATTAATACTATATACTTTAATACCATTATTTTCAAGTATTCGTGTAGTTATTCCTTGACCTGAAATCAGTTTATTATTAAAATTACCATCATAAATTTTATGTACTCCACAAGATGGGGACCTTTCCATAAAAATTGTATTTTTAATATTTAAAATTTCAGCTATTTTTAAAGTCTTATAAGCACCTCTTATAAATCTGTCTGTCATATCTTTGCCATTTATATTGTATATTTTAAATCCATTCTGATTTTCAGTTATCTCACATGGCTTGCGGGGTATACTTAAACCACCTATTAATTCAGGACAAACAGGCATTAATTCTGCTGCTTTGAAATATTCAAATAATCTGTCATTATAATTATTTTTGCCATCATAACGACAGTTTACTCCTAATAAACAGGAACTAACCAGATACATCTATTTAACCACCTTTTGTTTTGTCTTCTGCATCTTACTTTGTAAATAAATAATACCTTCAGAAGATACTATTATTAATAATACCCCTAAGAATTTTTTTATCTGTTTTATTAAAAAAACCTATCAAACTATTCACCTCAAGCAGATATCTTTGTATGAATATAGTTCCATAGAAAATATTTAATCCCTTTATACATTTTTTTCCATATTAAATAAAAAAATGGCTCCCCGAGCAGGACTCGAACCTGCGGCTCGATGGTTAACAGCCATCTGCTCTACCAGCTGAGCTATCGGGGAGCGTTGTTATTAAAATAAAAAAAGATCCGGCAGTGACCTACTCTCCCACAGGGTTACCCCTGCAGTACCATAGGCGCTGGAGGACTTAACTGCTGTGTTCGAGATGGGAACAGGTGTGGCCCCTCCGCAATTACCACCGGAAATATTAAACTTTTATATATACTGTTCTCTCAAAATTGTATACAGGAATTAATGGAAAGTCAAGCCCTCGACTTATTAGTACCGGTCAGCTGAATGTGTTGCCACACTTACACCTCCGGCCTATCTACCTGATCTTCTCTCAGGA
>Ga0209925_1000003_pt1 | contig 136618 bp, 135 predicted proteins | sample SalPonR2_A_D1_MG_FD_185702 | JGI IMG/M metagenome (GOLD analysis project Ga0209925, IMG submission 185702) | Salt pond soil microbial communities from South San Francisco under conditions of wetland restoration - Salt Pond MetaG R2_A_D1_MG... ... | reverse complement strand
TTACTTTAATTATATCACACAAACCTTGTCATAGCAATGATTATAAGGGATTAAGTGGACTATTTTCAAGATGATTTTAATCAACTAGTTAAATGCTTATTGGTAAATATTTCTAGGTTTTTGTGGTACAATCATAATTTAATTTTAGGATATTCTCCTTATACACATGCAATTGATGAAGATAATCATATTTTAAGAAATAAGGTTTCAAAAACAGAGACTGAAGGCGATGCATATTATTTAGAAACTGATATTAATTATAAAATAAGAGAAGGATTATTTTTTAATATAAATGGAGAATACTTAAAAATCAATACAGAAGGTGAACAGACCCAATATTTTTATAATCAAAATGAGCTGATAAAAACTATAAAAAATATAGATGCCGATATTAATTCAACCCAGGTAGTAATAACAGCTGGTTTTCAAAAGAAATTTTAAATATGTTTTCACTTTACAGAAATGATATCGATTATCATCTATAATTTAAAAGTGGAGAAAATTATATTAAATATAAATTGTAGGTGATAGTTTTATGGAAAATAATAATTTAAAAGCAGGTAAGGTGGGCATTATCGGGGCAGGTAGTGTAGGTTCTACTACAGCTTATGCACTTATGGTACAGGGTATAGGCTCTGAAATTGTTTTAATAGATAGAAATAAAGAAAAAGCTGAAGGTGAAGCCATGGATATTATGCATGGTCAGTCTTTTGTTAAACCTATTCAAGTAAGAGCAGGCGATTATAGTGACCTAAAAGATGCTAAAGTTATCATTATAACAGCTGGGGCTCCCCAAAAAGAAGGAGAAACCAGATTAGATTTAGTCCAGAAAAATACTAATATTTTTAAAGATATAATAAGTGAAATCACTAAATATAACCAGGATGCTATCTTACTGGTTGTGGCTAATCCCGTAGATATATTAACTTATATAACTTTAAAATTATCGGGTTTTTCTAAAAAGAGGGTAATTGGTTCTGGAACAGTTTTAGATAGTGCTAGATTTAGATCCTTGATTAGCGAGCAGTGCAAAATTGCCGCTAAAAATGTACATGGTTATGTAATCGGCGAACATGGTGATAGTGAAGTACCAGTCTGGAGTCTAACCAATATTGCCGGTACTCAGATCGATAAATATTGTCCAATTTGTGATCAAAACTGTGATGGAGTAATTAAGGAAAGAATTTCTGAACAGGTTAAAAATGCAGCCTATGAGATTATTGAAAAGAAAGGATCAACTTATTATGCGGTTGCTCTTGGGGTAGCACAGATAACTCAGGCTATATTAAGAGATGAAGATACTGTATTAACTGTTTCTAGTCTTTTACAAGGTGAATATGGGATTGAAGATGTAAGTTTAAGTCTACCAACGGTCATTGACAATAATGGGATAAGAAATGTCTTAGAACTTGATTTAAATAAAGAAGAACGAGAAGCTTTTATTAATTCAGCTAACTTAATGAAAGATGCTATTAAAGAACTTGATATATAAATAAAAAAGGTGAGTGCTGACTATGTGGCACTCACTTTTTTATATTTTTCATCTTTAATTACTCGCAACTTATTTTCAGCTTTAGCCGGCATTCCAACTACTGTTTGATTTTGATGTACTTCATCTAATACAACAGCATTTGCTCCAATCTTTGCCCCTTTATGAACGCTAATTGGACCGAGAACTTTAGCGCCTGCTCCTACCATTACATGGTCTTTAATAGTAGGATGTCTTTTAAAATCTTTTTCTTTTCCGGTAGCTCCCAGGGTAACTCCATGATAGATTACAACATCTTCACCAATTTCAGTTGTTTCTCCAATAACTACTCCGTGACCGTGATCTATAAATACTTTATTACTTAATTTGGCACCCGGATGTATCTCTATACCGGTTAAAAAGCGGCCTAATTGAGAGATTAAACGGGCTGTAAAATATCTTTCCTTTTTATATAGTTTATGAGCCACTTTATACATAAGTTGGGCGTGAACAGAAGGGTAAAGTAATAATACCTGTGTAAATGATTTGGCAGCCGGGTCTTTCTTTAAGGTGTAGTTGACAAGTTCTTTTATATATTTAATCATTGTTTTCCTCCTTTGCATAATCGAGCACTGACATATACTTCCAGCCACTGTCAGGGGAAACAGTTACAATCTTTTTATTTTGGTATCTTTTAGCAGCTTTAAAAGCTCCTGCTACATTTGCTCCACTAGAGATACCGGTAAACAGACCTTCTATGTCTAATAGCTTTTTAGTATATTCAAACGCTTTTTCATCACTTACTTTAATAATTTCATCAATAACATCTGTATCCATAATTTCAGGAATAAATCCCGCTCCGATCCCGGCAATCTTATGAGAGCCAGGTTCATCTCCAGAAAGTACAGCAGAATTTGCAGGTTCTACAGCTATTATTTTAATATCCTTATTATATTCTTTAAGTTTTTTACCTGTGCCGGTAATAGTACCACCTGTACCTACACCTGCTATAAAGATATCTATATCCATTAACTGTTCAATGATTTCTTCTCCGGTATTTTCATAATGGGCTAAATAATTACCTTTATTTTTAAATTGATCCAGCATAAAATAGTCATTTTCATTTTTAAGTTTTTCAGCTAATTCAATCGATCCCTGCATTCCTTTACTTCCATCGGTTAAGATAATTTCTGCTCCATACATCTTCATTAAATTAATTCGTTCTTCTGTCATTGTTTCTGGCATAACAAGGATTGCATTATAGCCTTTCAACTTGCTAATTAGAGCAATGGCGATACCCGTATTACCACTGGTTGGTTCTATAACAGTATCGTTTGGTTTTAGATTACCTTTTTTTTCTGCTAGTTCAAACATCTTTTTAACTGGCCGGTCCTTAATAGAACCGCCGGGATTAGTTCCTTCCATTTTAACAAAAATATCAGAAGATAAATCCTTATCCATTTCATCTATTTTTACCATTTTGGTGTTCCCAATCAGGTCAATAACATTTTTATTCATTATATTTTCCTCCTTGAAATACAAAAAGCCGCCCTTTTTATAAAGGCGGTTAAATCGCGGTTCCACTTTATTTTTAACTTATTATCAGGTACTATCATACCTTATCACTATAACGGGTGAATACCGGTGCAACCTACTTAATTGGGTTCACAGCTCCAAAGGGCACTTCCTAAAAGAGAAATTTAGAAACCTCTCAGCAAATGGCTTCTTCTCTGAAAAATTTCCACTTTCAGTACTTTCCTTTTTCTTAGCTTTTAGTTAATAATAATCTTTTATCTGTTTATCAGTATAATATAGTTGACAATTATTGTCAAGTATATTAGAAACTTAAATTATACTATTTTATAGTTATATATTCTATAAAGATTATTGTTTATAAATAAAGTCTTAAATTATTATCTTCAAAGATAATTATTGCAGAAATCAGCTTGTTAATCCCCTAATAAATAGAATATAAAAATAAAGAATGGAAGATATTTTGAGATATTTAAAAAGTATTTAATGCCATAATATCATTAATATATAAGTGATTAAAAGTTAAATTATGAGTAAAAAGGATGAAAATATGCAAACTTCGATATACAAATAGTTGGTTTATAAAGTTTAATTGGGTTATTATATGGGTTAAATGGGTTATTATTGCTAACCTAATTTTTGCCTTTATTTCTTATTTGTTCTTGAAAAAATAGCCGGGATTTTATTAACAGATTAGTATAAATATTAAATATTTTCTGAATTTAAATTATGATTGCTAGTTTGACAAAGAAGTCAAGTTTATTTTTGATTAAATTAGCTAAAAAGTAGTTTCTGGCATAATAAATGCAATAATAAGATAGGTAAGTGGCTTTTATTAAATTCACTTGTGATAGCAATGTCATTGTAAGGCAATATTTAATTTAAAATTACATTTATATAGTAAATAATAATTAATTCTTAAGGAATGTATTGTTAATAACAAATTAAAAAATTAAATTTTTATTATAAAACACAAAGAAATTGGTCAGGGAGGTGGATGATTAAAAAATTAATTTCAGTTAAAGAGAAGGCAAGTAGTGAGCAGACATAGTTGGGTATAATCTGGAATTAAATTAATAAATAAAAATGGAGGAGATATAATTGAGAAGAAATATAACAATTGCTTTAAGTGTGTTGATGGTATTTACATTCATTTTTGTAGCTATGCAAGGTATGGCTATTGGTGCAGAAGAAGATAGATTGGTTAGAGAAGTTTCTTTGATTACCAGGCCAAAAGCTTCTTCCCCGGATGAATTTGAAACCATTACTATTTTGGCAGAAGCAATGGAAAAGGTTGGTATCAGGGCTACAGTAGAAGTTATGCCCTGGGAACAAATGGCTGATGTAGTCTGGTATGATAGAGAAGCATGGGATCTGACTGGTTGGCAGATGACAGCCCGGCCAGAGCGTTTAGACCCCGATGAATTTACTTATAATCTATTTCATTCCAGTACTGCTGAAACTGGCTATAACTTTATAGGATATAAAAATCCTGAATATGACAGAGTAGCGGAAGAACAACGGGTTACAGTTGATAAAGAAAAAAGAAGAGAACTAATTTATAAAAGTCAGGAAATTATTGCTGAAGATGTAGGCTATATCTTTTCTGTAAATCCATTGGTCAACATTGTATATAATAATGAGGTATTTGCCGCTGATTCAATAAAAGAAATGGCTGGTTTAGGTATTAAAAACTTCTGGACCTATATTAATGCAGAACCGATCAGTGAACAACAAGACTTCATTTTAAACAGTAATGATACTGTTCAAGCGATTAACCCCCTATATATTAGTGGTTCAGTTGATTCCTGGATTACCGAGTTAGTTTGGGATAGAGTGATGAGAATGGGCCAGGACGGTTTACCAACCCCCTGGGCAGCTGAGAGTGTTGAGTGGTTAGATAATACTACTGTTGAAGTTGTCATGAGAGATGATATGACATGGCATGACGGTAAACCAGTTACTGTAGAAGATGTTAAGTTCTCATTTGAAGTTCCCAAAACAGGTGAAGCACCCATGTATAAACCTTTTGTAGATATAATTGATGAGATAGAAATTACAGGTGAATCTACCTTGGTCTTTAATCTTAAAGAACCATGGGCTGCTTTTGAAACTGCTAGTTTAGCTAAATTAAATATTATACCAAAACATATTTGGGAACCTATTATTGAAGATCTAAAAGATAAACCTGAAAACGCTGAAAGTTATCAGGCTGATGTTCCAATTGGTTCAGGACCATTTAAATTTAGTAATTGGAAATTCTCAGAAGAGGTTGTCCTTGAAGCCAATGAAGATCATTTTCAGGCACCGAAAGTTAATCACTGGATTGCTAGATTTATTCCCAATATGGAAGCTACTTTGGGTATGATTCAAAATGGTGAGCTGAATTTCTTAGCAACTTATCTAGGTGATAACCAATTATTACAACAACGTGTTGAAGAAAGTCCTCACTTAACAATGGTTTCTTCAATTGACTTAGGCTTTAGATTCTTAGCACCAAACCATAGAGTTAAACCATTTAGTGATAAAGCCTTTAGAAGAGCTGTGGCTTCTTTAGCAGATAGAGAATTATTTGCTGGTTTAGTCTGGAAGGGTTTTGCTGTACCTTCTAGTAGTGTAATTTCTCCTGCCTTAGAGTACTGGCATAATCCGGATGTAAACTATCCAGAAGCAGGAATTATGGAAGCAAGAAAAACTTTAGAAGAAGCAGGCTATGAATGGGACAGCCAGGGAAGATTACTTTATCCGGCAGAATAAATACAAATATATGCAGGGGGATTATCCCCCTGCTGTTTTACTAAGGAGGGATTATGTTGAATATCAGATGGAAATATGTTTTAAAAAGAACAGGGCAGATGATCTTAACAATGTGGATTATCTCTACTATATTATTTTTCATTTTTCGGTTAATGCCCGGTAATCCCTTGGTTGCTTATATAGATCCCACTTTTACAGAAGAACAACAACAGATTTTAATGCAGCAGTTTGGGTTAGATAAACCACTCTGGATGCAGTATTTAATTTATATAAAAAACTTATTTAGAGGTAATCTAGGTGAATCATTTTTCTTTAAAGATTCTGTGTTAAATGTAATTATGAAAGTATTACCGAATACTATTTATTTGATGTTATCCGCACTTATAATTGCTTATAGCGTTGGAGTTATTGGAGGAATTTTTCTGGCCTGGAAAAGAGGAGAAAAAGTTGAAACTTTCGGTATTATTGTAACCCTCTTTACCAGGGCAGCCCCCCAATTTTGGGTTGGAATGATCTTATTAGCAGTATTTTCATTTCAATTAGATATTTTTCCCTCGGGTGGGGTCTCAACAGCAGGTACAGTATATGCTACTGAAATGCAAAAATTATTATCCTTAAATTTTTACAAGCATCTCTTTTTACCTGCTTTGACCCTATCCATATACTTATTAGGTTTACCCCTTTTATTGATGAGATCTAATATGCTTGATGTTATGCATGAATCTTATGTAGAGATGGCTAAGATGAGGGGTTTAAGCAAAACAAGGGTTATGTTCAAATATGCTGCTAGAAATGCCTTTTTACCTGTAATTACAGCTATGGCGGTTGGGATAGGTTATGCTATGGGTGGTAATGTTGTGATTGAAACCGTATTTAGTTGGCCTGGTTTAGGTAGGCTGTTAGTAAAAGCAGTTTCAACCAGTGATTATCCCTTAGCCCAGGGTGCCTTTATTTTAATAGCAGGTGTGATGGTATTTATGAACTTTGTGGCTGATATTTTATACAGTTTATTGGATCCAAGAGTCAATATAGAAGGCAGGAAGTGATTTAGATGCTAAAGATCTTAAAAAACGTATTTGGACAGACTTATAAGTTTTTAAGAAATGATAAATTTGCGATGACAGGGGCTATAATTTATCTAATATTCTTTATTATAGCTATTTTAGCACCCTATCTAGCACCTTTTGATCCCCATGAAATGCAGAGAGAAGGCGCCAACTTCATGTTTAATAAACCGCCCGGTGATGAATTCATCTTAGGAACTACCAATATGGGGCGGGATATCTTCTCTCAATTAATATATGGAACAAGGCCGGCTCTGATGGTTGGTTTTAGTGCAGCTTTTTTCGTGATGATTGCTGGAACCCTGGTTGGTTTAATTTCTGGCTATTATGGAGGACGAACTGATAGTATTTTAATGAGAATTACAGATGTAGCCTTTGGTATACCATTTACCCCCTTTGTAATAGTTTTAGTAGGTTTTTTAGGACCCAGCATTTGGAATATAGTGGTGGCTATGGCCATATTACTCTGGCGGGATACAGCCCGTGTAATTAGATCCCAGGTTTTGACTGTTAGGGAAAGGAGTTTCGTGGAGGCTGCCCGAGTTTCGGGAGCATCGGATTTAAGAATTATGTTTGTATATATTGCTCCTAATATTCTACCACTTTCTTTTTTATATGGTTCTTTAGCTGTTGGCTGGGCAATTTTAACGGAAGCTGCGGTAAGTTTTTTAGGCTTTGGCGACCCTCAGGTAATAAGTTGGGGCTATATGCTTAATGATGCCTATGTTTCACAGGCACTCTCTAGAGGGGCTTACCACTGGTTTGTACCTCCCGGTATTTTTATAATGTTAGCAGTAATGGCCGGTTTTTATATCGGCCGCGGTTCGGAAGAAATATTACACCCCCAATTAAAAGATTATTAGAAGTGAGGAGTGAGAATTATGTCTTTACTAAAGGTAGAAGATTTAAAAGTATATTATGAAACTAAAAGAGGGGTCAGCCAGGCTGTTGATGGCATTTCTTTTGAACTAGATGAAAGTCAAAGTATTGGACTTGTAGGAGAATCTGGTTGTGGTAAATCTACAACTGTTAAAGGGATAGTACAAGTAATGCCTAAGAATGCTTTTATCCCCGCCGGACAAGTATATTATAAAAACCAAGATCTTTTGACTTTAAATGAAAAAGAAATAAATAAGATGCGCTGGTCAGAGATAGCTATGGTACCTCAGGCTGCTATGGATTCTTTAAACCCCGTATATACCGTAAAAAATCAATTTTTAGAAGTGATGAAAACAAAAGGTACGAAAACGAAAAAAGAAGCCTTAAAAAGGGCTGAAATGTTATTTCAAAAAGTAGGTTTAAGCAAAGACCTCTTAAATTATTATCCCCATCAGTTTTCAGGTGGGATGAAACAAAGAGCTGTCATTGCTTTAGCTTTGGCTTTAAATCCGGGTTTGATTATTACAGATGAACCGGTCACAGCCTTAGATGTGATAGTACAGCACCAAATATTAAAAGAACTGAAGTCATTAAGGGAAGATTTTAATATATCACTGGTTATGATTACTCATGATATTTCTGTGGTAGCCCAAACCTGTGACTATATTGTAGTAATGTATGCTGGTAAGATCGTTGAAAAAGGTACAGCTAATCAGATCTTAAAGGATCCTTTACATCCTTATACAATGGGACTAGAGAATTCTTTTCCAGATATTAATAAACCGGATAAACAGTTAATCTCAATAGCGGGTTCCCCACCTGAATTAATTGATCCTCCGAAGGGATGTAGGTTTGCCCCCCGTTGTCCCTTTGCCGAGGAGATTTGTTTTCGTGAGGAGCCCGCCTTGCAAGAATTAAAAACAGGTCATTATTCAGCCTGTATACATCAAGATAATTTGTCTGAATTAAGGAAACAGTCTCAGGAGGTGAAAACATGGCAAAACAAGACTATGTAATAGAAGTTGAGGATATTGCAAAACATTTTACTATTAAACATGCTATGTTTTCAAAATCCAAAAAGACCCAAATCTTAAAAGCCGTCAATGGCTTAAGCTTTAAAGTGAAGAAAGGAGAATCTTTAGGATTAGCAGGCGAAAGCGGCTGTGGTAAAACTACTACTGGCAAACTGCTTTTAAAGCTATATTCATTAACTGAGGGTTCATATTTTTTCAAAGGCAGAGATATCAGTCATATAAGTAGTAAAGAGGCTGTAAAAGATTTTAGAAAAAAGGCTCAACTGATCTTTCAAAACCCTTATGAGGCTTTAAACCCGAGGTTTACTATCTACAGATCATTACTAGAACCACTCATAATACATGGAATGGGAAATAGTAAAAAAGCTAGAAAAGAAATGATCATAAATTCTTTAAAAGAAGTTAATCTTGAACCCCCAAAACAGTATTTAGAAAAATATCCCCATCAATTGAGCGGAGGACAGCTGCAGCGGGTAGTAATAGCAAGGGCCTTAATTGTAAAACCAGAATTTATTGTAGCCGATGAACCGGTCTCAATGCTGGATGTATCTGTAAGGGCAGGTGTCTTAAATCTTTTAAGGGAAATTACTAAAAGAAAACAGCTATCAACTATCTATATTTCACATGATTTATCTTTAATTCAGTATATGTGTGATAAGGTAGCAATAATGTATCTGGGACAAATCATGGAGATGGGGCCAGCTTTAGAGGTGATTAAAAATCCCCGCCACCCTTATACCAAAGCTTTAATAAGTGCTGTGCCCTCACCGGATCCGGATAAAATTAATAAAGAGATAGATATTAAAGACAGTGTACCTAGCCCAATTGATTTACCCGATGGATGTATCTTTGCAGACCGCTGTAATGTGGCTGGTGAAAATTGTAGTAAACAAGCACCTGAGATGAAAGAGATCAAAAAGGGACATTTTGTTAAATGTAAATTACTTTAAATAGAGGAGTGGAAAAGATGAAGATAGCTTATGTAGTGCCGGGAGTTATGGATGAACAAGAAATGAAAAGAAGAGAAGGACTATTAAAAAAATGGGCCTTTCCTGGTGTAGATGTAATAGTAACAGGGGTGACAGAAGGACCTGCTTCTGTGGAATCTATGTATGAAGAATATTTAAGTATACCAGTGACAGCTGAAAAGATTTATGAGTTAGAGAAGAAAGGCTATGATGCAGCTATTTTAGGCTGTGCTGGTGATCCTGGTCTAGATGGCATGCGGGAAATTACAACTGAAATGTTAGTAGTTGGCCCCGGCCAATCCAGTATGCAGTTAGCTGTCATGTTAGGGAATAGGTTTTCTGTATTAACAGTAACTGATAGTACAGTTGCTAGTTCCTATGAACTTGCCCATAAAGCAGGTGTGGCTGAAAGCTTAGCTTCTGTATTACCTTTAAATATTCCTGTCCTGGAATTAGCTGAAGATAAAGAAAGTACGATTGAAAAAATAGTGGCAGTGGGAAGAGAAGCAATCCAAAATGATAGAGCTGATGTTTTAGTACTCGGCTGTATGACTATGGGTTTTTTAAATATAGCTGAAGATGTACAAAATATTTTAAAAGTACCGGTGGTTAATCCTTCTAAGACCAGTCTAAAAACAGCTGAAGCCTTAGTTGGTTCGGGTTTAATGCATTCCAAAAAAGCTTTTATGACTCCCCCTAAAATTGCTGACGGTAAGGTAAAAAACCTCTCCGAGCTATATATAAAGGCTGATGAATAATATGGAATTTAAGGAAGTCTTAAATAAGCGAAGGAGTATCAGAAAATATCAAGATAAAACTGTTCGAAAAGAAGATGTGAAAGCCATTATTGAAGCCGGTCTAAAAGCACCCAGTGCTGGTAATCTACAGCCCTGGCGTTTTATTTACACCTATAACCAAGATAAGATAAATCAGGCAGTTGATACTACCTACAGAGGGGGAAATATTCACAGTGATAAAAACCAAGATTGGATTAGAAAAGCCCCTGTAATTATATTAGCCTGTATAGATTATAGTAAACCGGTAGCTAAATATGGTGATCATGGTAAAAAAGCTGCTATTCAAGATGTGTCTGCTGCCGTAGAAAATATGGTATTAAAAGTAGTGGATCTTGGTTTAGCAAGCTGCTGGATTTCGGGTTTTCGAGTAGAAGAATTAAAAAAAGTATTTAAAGTACCTGATGAGATCGATATTTTGGCTTTTTTACCGGTTGGTTATGATGATGGCTATCAGCGAAAAATAAGTAAAAAGGATATATCCGAAGTTGTTTTTAAAGATGAATATAAAAAAGAGGCTAATAATTTTTAGGAGTTGAGATAATGGGATATGATTTAATTATTAAAAATGGCTTGCTTGTAGATGGAACCGGTAACCCTGGTTATCAAGCAGATTTAGCTGTTAAGGATGATAAAATTGCTAAAATTGCTACAAGCATTGATGAACAGGCTAAAAAAATAATTGATGCCAATGGCATGTTGGTTACCCCAGGCTTTATTGATCCACATGTACATGAAGAGTTAGTAGTTTTAAACAGTGGTGAGTTTACTGACTTTTTAAAACAGGGAGTTACCACTTTAGTCAACGGTAACTGTGGTCATTCAGTTACCCCTGGTAATTCTGATAATATCTTTGAATATATGTATAAAAATGGCTTAGTCTCAGAACGGGCCAAAGAATATTATGCTGAAAATAAGTGGAGTAGTTTAACTGAATATATTGAACTTGTAAAAGAAAAAGGCTTTAATCTAAACATGGGTATCTTATTAGGCCATGGAACCATCCGCTGGTCAGTGATGGGAGGTTCAAAAGACCGTAAACCAACTGAAGAGGAGACCAAACAGATTGCTTCCATTATAGAGGAAGGACTCAGCCAAGGTGCTTTAGGGATGTCAACCGGCTTATCTTATATTCCCAGCCGTTATGCAGATACAGAGGAATTAATTGCTGCGGCCAAAGTATTAGCTAAAAATGATAGTACTTATTCCTCACATATCAGATATTATGAGGGTCATCTAGAAGCTGTAAAAGAAGCAATAGAGATTGGGAAAAAAGCTGATGTGAGAGTACAAGTTTCGCATTTAACCCCTACTGCAACTGAGGCTTATCAGGCCATATTAGAAGCTAGAAGAGCTGGTGTAGAAGTGGCTGTTGATACTATTCCCAAAAGTAGTGGTCACTGCACCCGCAAAGATCGTATGCTGCAATTTATAATGGCCCTGTCATCTGATTTATTTGAAAAAGGTATTGAAGGGGTTAAAGAAGCTTTAAGAGATCCAAAAGGAAGGGAAAAAATATTAGAAGAAGCTAAATTATTTGATGATGATAAATCAAATATTTATGTGATTAATACAGAGGATGAAAATTTAGAAGGAAAGTCCATAACTGAAATAGCTGAACTTTTAGATAAAAATCCGGATGATGTTCTTTTAGATATGTTAGCTGATGATAATTTAGACTTTACTCTCTGGCTAGGTGGTATTAATAGAGAAGACTTTCCTGGTGATGAATATCCAGAGGCTGTTGTCAATAATCCTTTGGTAATGGTCGGTTCTGACCGCATATTTGGTGAGGTTGAAGATGCTGCTGCCTGGTATGAACTGTTTAGAAGAGGTGCTTTTCCAATCTTTTTTAAATTAATGCAAGATAAAGGAGTAGCGATTGAAGATATTATTAGAAGACTGACTTCATTACCAGCCCAACAGTTTAGATTAACTGACCGCGGTATTTTAAAAGATGGTATGGCAGCTGATATTGCAATAATAGATTTAGATAATTATAGTTATCCAGATAATGATAGTATAGATTACAGACAGCCTATAACCTATGCAAAAGGAGTTCAGTATGTAGTTGTCAATGGTCAGTTAGTACTTGAAGATAGTAAGGTTAATAGAAATTATCCTGGTAAGTTTATTGGAAAGTATGGCCAAGAACTTTAATCTAAAATTTATATAAATTTATAATCACCTCCCCTATCGTAACCTCCTCCACGGTAGGGTTATTTTTTTTATTAATTTACTTTTATTTTTTTGATTTGCTGCTTGAGAAAGGAGATTTTTAAGATTAGAAGAATTAGACTAATAAGGAAAATACATATCTTTAGGAGAGGAGGTTTCTATGGGAAAAAATATTAATGTGTTAGTTTGGAGTGAATATAGACAGGCAAGAAATAATGAAAAAGTAAAAGAAATCTATCCAGATGGTATTAATAATTTTATTGCGGACTTTCTTGCTGATGACTATATAAAATCATCTACAGCAAACTTAGATCAAAAGGAACACGGTTTAACAAAAGAAAAATTAGCAGAAACTGATGTGTTAATTTGGTGGGGTCATGTGGCTCATGATGAGGTACAGAATGAAATAGTTGAGAGAGTTTATAAAAGAGTACTTGACGGGATGGGTTTAATAGTTTTACATTCTGCTCATTATTCTAAGATATTTAAAAAATTAATGGGAACTTCTTGTAATCTAAAATGGAGAGAGGATAATGAAGAAGAACGATTATGGATTACTTCTCCGGGCCATCCGATTGTGAATGGACTTAAAAAAGAGTATATAGAATTAGAAGAAGAAGAGATGTATGGTGAATTCTTTGATATTCCCCAACCAGATGATATTATATTTATCAGTTGGTTTGCTGGAGGTGAAGTATTTAGAAGTGGGGTGACTTTTAAAAGAGGCCAGGGCAATATTTTTTATTTCCGGCCTGGGCATGAAACCAATCCTACTTATTATAATGAACAGATTCAACAAGTTATTAAAAACGCTGTTAAATGGGTTAATAATAACCATGTAGGTGAAATTGACTATGGAAACTCACCTGAAAAAATTTCTTAGCAGTTTATTTCAATTATTATAAATAGTTCCTTTTATTTACTATTTTTGTATAAATATAGATTATTTTGCGCATATATGCTATAATTTGAGTAATTAGTACTTTATTTATCCAAAATATTTAATAATATTCCCCATTTTCAATTTATTAGTGTAAACAAATTTATTTTCCGGGGTGAAAAAAATGAAAAGATACTTGTTTTTTATTTGGATTATATTTGCTTTAGGTGCTTTATTTTATTTTTCAAATCTTTTTGGAACTGATATACCACCCTTTACCTTGATATGGCTGGTACTACCATTTTTGGCTGTATTAATATCGGGTGAGAATAAAATTGTAGGCTTTTGCAAGGTTAAATTCAGCGAGTTTATGTTAGTTTTATTACTTAATATTATTTTTATGGGTATAGTATTTGTTATTTTAGAGCCTTTATCTGGAACTTATAAGATTATTATTGATAAAGCTTTACGAACAAATCCTTTAGATCCTGCTTTTTATTGGATCAGTCAGTATAAAGATTGGTCAGGTGTATTAGGCTTCTTTTTAATTAATATATTTATTATCATCTTTGCTGAAGAGTTATTTTTTAGAGGGCTTTTAATTCAGTATATTGGACTTAAGTTAAATACTTTTTGGGGAGTATTGATTTCTTCCTTCTTATTTTTATTTTTCATTGTGATCTTAAACTACAACTTACCACCGGTAGAGAACTATATATTACTTGTCGGTTATACCTTTTTTGGACGTGGTATTATCGGGGGATGGGCAGCAGCTAGAACCGGTACGATTTGGCCCTCTATCATTACAAGTTCGCTAGTTTATACAGCCATTGTCTTTATGTATTTTTATTACCCTATATATTTTTAGTTAATATTATATTTAAGTAAAATGATAACCTGAGGTGAAAACTTTGCAGTGCCGAAAAATTAAAAAAGGTGAGGGCAGGAAATATTTAGAACTTTTGAAAAAATTAGACCAAGAGACCTCTTTTATGTTATACGAAGTTGGGGAAAGAAAGACTACTGTAAAAAAAATGAAACAAAAAATATCCCAAATTAATAATAGAGGGGGAACCATAATAGGGGCAGAATTGAATGAGGAATTAGTAGGCTTTATCTCAGCCAGCCGTTTACCTTTACAGAGAGTCAAGCACTCTGTATATATAGTGATAGGAGTATTAAAAAAAGCAAGTGGTAAAGGAGTAGGAACTAAATTATTTAAACAATTAATAAGTTGGGCAAAAGATAATGATATAACAAGGCTTGAGTTGACAGTTATGGTCCATAATAAAAGAGCTATAAACCTTTATAAAAAAATTGGGTTTGTAATAGAAGGTATAAAGAAGAAATCCTTGCTTATTGATGGGAATTATGTAGATGAATACTTTATGGGTATGATTCTTTAAAAATTATTTAATATATTGGTAATGAAAGATTTAAAAATTCATAATAGGAATAAAAGGCTGCTAAAAAGCAGCTTTTTTCATTTTAAAATAAAGGTTTTTAAATCTATCTACTTAATATTATAAAAAAGAAGTAAAAATGAGGGATTAAAATGATTGATGTATTGTATGTGCTCGGCTGGGATGTGGGCGGCTGGATGGGTAAAAACAATAGTTTTGTTTTAATAAAAGTAAATAGAACAAGCGGAAAGTTAAACTGGTTTTATAACGACAGTAACTATCAAATTAAACAAGATAACTTGTTTGACCTAACAGATATTTTTAATGATTTAACAAATGAAACAATTAAAAGTAATTTAGACATAGTTTTAGCTATTGATGCTCCCCTGACTTTTCCTAAACAATTTATTAAATTTTTAAATAATAATGGAGAATATATTAAAAAACCTAAATTAGAAATATTCAATCCTTTGGCTTACCGTGAAACTGACCGTTATATTTATAAAAACTATGGTAAAAAACCATTATCAGCCAGTTTTGACCGTTTAGGTAATAATACAACTGTGGCTATAAGTCACCTTAGATACTGGCAAAATTATCATCCTATAGAGATCAACAACCTTGAGTTTAATGAAAATAAAATCAATGCAATTGAAAGTTATCCTGCCCTTTTAAAACCTGGTAAATATAAACAAGCTTTTTCGGAAATACATAAATTAATCCCAGTTAATATTAAAGAAGGTACTGACCAGTATGATGCTGCGCTCTGCTCTTTAATGGCCGTTCAGTTCGGTTTTAATAATAATTATGATGATTTACCCTCACTTGTTTTTCCCCCGGCTGAAAGACAAATATATAAAGATGAGGGATGGATTTATCATTTTGCTTTAGAAAATATCCATAAATAGGAGTTGATTTTAAAATGGTAAAGATTGCCTTAATAGCACATGATGAAAAAAAGGATGATATGGTTCAATTTGTTAATAGGCATTATGATCTTTTAAAGGAATGTCAGTTAATTGCAACCGGGACAACTGGTAAAGTAGTTAATGAAGAAACCAAACTTGCCGTTGATAGAATGGCTTCCGGTCCTTTAGGCGGAGATCAGATGATCGGGGCTCAGGTAGCACAGGACAAATTAGACTGTGTGATTTTCTTAAGAGACCCTTTAACTTCTCATCCACATGAACCTGACATAACCGGCTTACTAAGAGTCTGTGATGTCCATAATGTACCGCTGGCCACTAATCTAAATTCCGCAGATTTAGTTTTAGAAGGGTTATTAGAATAAGTTATAATTTAAAAAATGGTGGTATTTATTGGGCCCTGTATATCTAAAAAATTAGAAGCAGAAGATGAACATGTTGTAGATTATGTAATTACCTTTGAAGAACTGGCAGCAATATTTGTAGCAGCTGATATTGAGCTAACCAAAATAGATGAAGAGATAGAGATAAATGATGCTTCTAAATACGGGCGAGGATATGCCACAGCAGGAGGGGTTGCTGAAGCAATTAAAACAAATATTAAGAAAAAACATAATGAAGATATTAAAATAGAGAAGGCAGATGGTTTAGCTGAATGTAAAAAGATGTTAACTAAAGCAGCCCACAGTCAATATGATGGCTACCTTATAGAAGGATTGGCCTGTCCGGGCGCCTGTGTTGGAGTCCCGGTACTTTAATTAGAACCAATAAAGCAAATGCACAGGTTAATAAATTTTCTGATGAATCCCCATATGAAACAGCGGGAGAGAACGAGAGACTTGCAGAATACAAAAAAGGAAATACATAAAAAAGTAAGGACAGAGTAAATACTCTGTCCTTCAATTATTTATATGGTTATTTTAAATTAACTTATCATTGGGCAATAAGATTACCAAGTGTTAAAAATACTAAGCCTAAAAATAGGTTATAAAATATATTGGTGGATGCCTTTATTAACATTTTATTTTTTAAAAAGTGAACTGCTTTATAACTACTTGCACTGAAGGCAATAAATACGGTAATTAAATAATTATTTATATTCTCAATACTATAATAATTTATATTTTCTCTAGAAAGATAGACCATAAAGAAACCAATAGTAAAACAGACAATTATATTTAAGATAAGTGAGCCATAACTAATTTTTTCACTTAACTTGTTATATATTAGTTTAGAAAAATAATATCTAATTAAGCCACTTATTAAAAAGATGATAGCTAAATATAAAAACTGCACATTTATTCTCCTTTCTTTTGCTGCAATAACAATAACTTGTTATTAATTTTTAAGAAAATTTAATATGTAAAGATTATTAAGGTAATGTTAACTTCTTGTTAAAACAACTCAAACTCTATTGACTTAAGGTCATTTAATAAATATCATTAAAATAAGATAAAATAAATTGAAATTATTTTACCTTTAAATTGGCTAAATTAAAGTGACATACACAGATAATACCCCTAAATATCTGTTTCATACCAGTGGAGTGTCCTATAAAGGCACTCCACCCCTTACTTTATTAGTTAAAAAGAATATTATTCCCCATTTCTTGAACCCTTTAAGTAGGGTTCTTTTTTTTATGGAAAATAAGTTTTAAAAGCTTGAGTGTACTCCATCTTCCTTTAATATTTTAACATAAAAAAATTAAAAAGGCTATTGTGCTTGAGTAAACTCCATACTATACAATTTAATTAACAAGTAAAGAGAGGGGGATAATTAAATGTTAAGAGATGAATTCAAGAAATTTATCAATATTGAAAATGCCTTTTTGAGAAAAGGTCAAAGACAGATTCGTTTTGATCAAACTAAAGCTCAAACTTATAAAAATATTTATTAAAAAGGAGGAAAACCTCAAATGAACTTATTTAAGAATTTTGCCGGTATAGAAAGCATTAAAAAAAGAAGAGAATTGAAAGATTATCAAAAAGAGTTAAGTAGAATTGAAAGTTACAAAAATATATACTAAGAGGAGGAAAATAAAAATGAGAAAAATAAAAGAGTTTTTCAGGTTAGAAGATCCAAATTATAGACAAGAAGAGAAAAGAAGATTGGCTTACAAATTAAAAACAGAAGAATATAGAGCAGGATTATATTAAGATGGTTTATATTATTAAAAAAATTATCAAATTAGACAAAATAAGATTAAGATGTATTAGATAACTCCTTTCCCTGATAGATAAGGGGAGGGAGTTTTCTTATTAACATAAAAGGAAATATTTGTAAATAAATATATAAAATGGTATAATACATTTGGGTAAAAAAATATATGAAAAAAATTAATTAAATTATGGAGGTTATTCATTTGTTAAAAAAACTATTAAACATTCTAATAATCACACTTTTATTAGTATCATTTAATCAATTTGTTCTGGCCGGTAATACAGCGACCCAAAATATCAATATTACGGTATCAAACATTAATGAGTTAAGTCTATCAAATAATGAAGTTAATCTATTAGTCAATGCTCCCAGCAGTGGTTCTTCACTGGATAAAGTATCTGATTCTACTACCACAATTTCTTATTCTACTAATGAAACAAACCAAAAAATTACCGCTAAGCTGGATAGGGCAATGGCCGATGGGCTTACCCTATTAGTAGAAGTAGCCAGTACTTCCGGTAATTCTATGGGACAGGTTATGTTAGAGGATCTAGCGGTAGATGTTGTCACTGGCCTTTCCAATGTTTCAGAAAGTGGAGAGACTGTTACCTATACCTTAGTACCTGATATGTTTGCTGTTCCGAGCACAGAAACCTATACCATAACTTATACAATCACTAGTCTTTAAAAAAATGAAAATGAGAGGGCAGATTATTTTATGATCAAAAAATGTAGTATCTTTATTATAGCAATAACCATACTTTTTTCTCTAAATGTAAAAGCAAATTTTATAGTTAATTCTAGTCTAACACAGGAATTTAAAGTTGAAGATCAAAAGGTGGTAAGCGGTAATATAGTAGTCCAAAATCTATCTAATAAAGAGACCAAAGTTAAATTATATAAAAGGGACTATACTTTTAATGCTAAAGGGAAAAATTACTATTATAAACCCGGTAAAATAGAACGCTCTAATGCTAATTGGATTAAACTTGCCCAACAGAGGATAACTTTAGAACCTCAACAGAAAAAATCCTTAGAATATAAGATAGTTATACCCCAAAAAGCTGTTAGAAAAGGCACATATTGGAGTATGCTTATGGTAGAGAAAATACCTAATCAGAGAAAAAACCTAGAAAATCTAAAAGAAATTAAAGTAAGGCAAAGTATAAGATATGGGGTGCAAATCATTACTGATTTTACAGGCAATCAAAAAATTAATTTATCTTATCAAGATTCAAAACTTAAAAAAATAAAAGGTAGCAACTATTTATTTAAAGTAGCTATAAAAAATACCGGGATTTCTGATTTAAAAGCCAGGATTAAAATATTATTAATAGCTCGTAACTCGGGAGAAATAATCAAAGAATTTAAAAAAGATATGCACCGGATTTTTCCTGCTACATCTATAAATGTTACGCAACAAATAAAATTAAAAAGAAAAGTTCCTTATCAATTAGTTCTCTTATTAGGTAATGAAGAAGATGGTTACTTCGGTAAGAAATATTTACTTGAGGTAAGTAACAATTAAAAAAAGAATAATAATTTTTCTTTTGGTAATTTTAATTTTATTTAATTTAAAAGCTTATGCCCAGATAATTACTGATTTAACCGAAGAACCAAAAATAAATCCAGGCAAAATAAAAATAATAAGCGTAAAAGTTAAAAATGAATTTAAAGAATCAAAAACAATTAGACCAGTTATTAACCTGCCAGACAGTCTAAATCTTATTTTTCCAATTAAAAAATTCAAAATAGAACCTTTCAATAGTAAAAAGATAAATATGATTATACAAAGTTCTAATAGGTCCAAAGCTGGTTTAAAAGTAATAAAACTTAATCTAATGACAAAAGAAAAGAGCTATCACAAAAGGATTAGACTACATATGAATAAAAAAGAAATTCTTGTTATAAAACCAAGCGAGGTACCGGACTATATTAATAAAGTATTTAGTGTTAAATTGAAGATTATCAATAAAGGTAATACAGTTCGTATATTGAAGATTAAATCCAATCACAATTTTAAAATTAAAACTAAAAGAATTTTAATAAAGCCCTTTAAAAGTAAAAACATAAAACTTCAATGTAAAAGTAAACATAATAAAGAAAATCCAATTTTAAATATTAGAGCAGTTGATCAGAATAATAAGAGCATAAATCTGCTTTATAAAAAGTTGACAGCTATTAATCAGCAGATGTCTATAAATGAATATGATAATTACTTGGATTATAAATATATACAAAATCATAAAAAGAAAATTACAAAAAAATGGCTTTTGCATACTGAAATTAATGCTAATACATTTATGATGGTAAGTAAGAATGCTTTTAATCTAAGAAAAGTACAAGATAATTATAACTGGCAGTTAGGTACTGATTATAATAAAAGTTTTAAATTAAAAGCGAATGCGGTCCAAACTAATAATATAAAATTCTCATATACTAATAATGAAAAGCAAAATTTAAGCAGTATTTTTTATACTGATTTCCAAAAAGAGATAGGGGCCGGTTTAAAGTATAATACTAAAGAATTAGATGCTTATTTAGAAAGTAAAAAGATTAGAGAGAGAAATTTAAATTATTATTTTAAACTTCATTATAAAGGAAAAACAAAGAAGGTATCTTTTAGATCTTATAAAATTGGCCAAAATCAATTTCAAGATTTCAATATTATAAACGATATAAATCAAAAGAGTAAAATTAGACTAAGTTTAATTAACAAAACTGAGATATGTTGCAAACAAAAAAAATATATTAGCTATACTTATAAAAATCTAAATAAAAAGATAAAGCTGCAATATAAAAATATAAAAAACAAAAAGGGATTAAACCAAAAGTTTAAAATAAAGATGGAAAAATATAAAACCCAGGAAGATTTTAAGCAGTTTATTACCCTTAATTTAATCAATAATAAGAGTTATTTTAATATAGAAGATATCGCATATGGATTAAAAAATAAAAATTATTACTTTACACTAAAAAAAGATTTTTTAAATAGCCAGAAAAAATTAAAGTATAAATTATCAAGAATTTTTAGGAAGAAACGATATAGGGTAAAGCTTAGTGTTAATAACTTTGGATTAAAAAAGTTAAATCTTTCAGCTGAACTCAACTATCAATTTAATAATGGCAAAGAACTATCTTTTTCAGGTAAATTAAATTATAATCAAGCAAAGAAGATATTAAATAAATATATTAAAATAGGATTTTTTATTCCTTTTACTATCAAATTACCTGATTTTAAACAAAATAAAATAGAAGGTCAAGTAATAACTGCCGAGGGTCAAGTTTTAGAAGATGTAGTATTAAGTATTAACGGAATAAAAGTTAAAACTAAACAGGACGGTAATTTTGTCTGTTACCTTAACAAAAAAAGTAAACTGAATATTAGATTATTAGATTTAAATAAGTATCAGGGCAAGTATGTAATTAAAAAAACTGATCCGTATCTTAGCAAAGAGTATAATAATAAAAATATAAAAGTAAGGTTAGTTAAATATGGTAAGTTAAAGGTGAATATCAATAAAACCGAGCAAGGAGCGAATGAGTATTTAAATAAAATTCAAAACAAAAGAAAAACCGATCTATATCTAAAATTATATAATGATGAGCACTATTTTATTAAAAGATATAGGGGTAAATCACCTATTGTTTTTAAAAAGATTCCCCCAGGTAAATATAATATTTTAATAGAGAATCATTCCCATAAATATAAATATATTAAAGAGAATAATACTATAGAAATTAAGAGCGGTCTAAATAATATCAAATTAAAAGAAATTAAGAGAAAGAGGATAAATTTTCAAGCAGAAGAAAAGCTAGAGAAATTAGAAGTTGAAAATTAATATTGTCAAACAACTCTTCTAATGCTATAATAATATTAGAACATATGTTCGCATTAGAAGGGGTGAATATTATGGATTTTAAAGACCGTGGTAATATTAAATGGACTTCTCTTATGTTAGTGGAACACCGAAAAAAATTAGAAGAATTAAAGGAAAACGAGAATAATAAAAAAAGGCCGGAGCTAGATGAACAGATCTATGAAATTTTTGATTATAGAATTAAAAAAGCCTTACAAAGGAATTTAAAAGTCAAAATTACTTATTTTAAAGATGATGATTATCAGGAAGTAAAAACATACTTAAAAAATTATGATTCCTATCAGAAAAAATTACTTTTAAAAAATGAGGCACCACAACAAATACATTTTAAAGATATTATTGATATAGACCTCTTAGAATAGCAGGAAAATATTATTTTATGGATAAATAATATATATACCAGAAGTGAAAAAAGGAGGGAGTAGTTGTGAGAAGAATTTTTGGCATTTTATTGATTACGGTTTTTTTGCTGACCGGGTTTTCTTTTCTTATTTCCGCCCAGGAAGTTAACTATGAAGAAGTTGATGGTGTCTTTAATCCTAATGAATATGAGAATACTATGTATGTGGAAGCATTGGAGATGGAAATTGGCTGGTTAGTCAAAGATAATAATTTGGTATTTGCTGTTAAAACTGTGGGTATGGGCTGGGCAGCGGTAGGATTTGATCCTTCTACTATGATGAGAGATGCTAATATTATCATTGGTGATGTAACTGAAGAGGGTAGTGTAAATATAGAAGATCACTTTGGGGTTTCAAATACCGGACACCGTGCAGATGAAGTTAGAAATATATTACAAGCAGCCGGTTCAGAAAATGAAGAAGGTACAGTTATAGAGTTTGTAATCCCTTTAGATAGTGGAGATGATATGGACCGCAAATTAGAAACAGATCAAGAGTATAAAGTTATCTTGGCGTATCATATGTCCAGCAGTAGTTTTAAAATAAGGCACAGTAATAGAACATCTGTTAATATTCAATTATAACAAATCAAAAATTTGGGGTGAAATATTATGCTCTGGTTAAATAATTTAGCTTACACCTATATTGGTAATTACCCTATTATCATGTATTTGGGTATAATTACTTATCTACTTTTACTTATCACAGCTGCTATTCCTAGAACTAATCGCAGAGGTTGGACTAGAATTCCTATAAAATATCATATTAGACTTGCCTATATAACCGGTATTTTAGCAACTATACACGGTTTGATGGCTATTTCCGGCTATATTGGTTAGCCGGTTATTTTTTGTTGATAAACAAACATATGTATGATAATATAATTATACCAAATATATATTAAAACATATGTTCGAGGTGATTACATTGAAACCAGTCGATTATGACAATTTACCTCACCAGAATATTTTATGTGTTGACATGCAGTCTTTTTTTGCCAGTGTAGAAGCTGTTTCGCGCGGTCTAGACCCTGTTGAAACTCCTCTAGCTGTTTTAGGTGATAAAAAACGCAGTGGTTCCGTTGTCCTGGCTGCTTCTCCTGCCCTCAAGAAAAAGTACAGTATAAAAACAGCCGATCGTTTTTATCAGATTCCTGATGATCCTAATATAAAGTTAGTGGAAGCACGCATGGGTCTTTATGTAAGGATTTCCCTTGAAATCACTAAACTTTTTAATAATTATGTACCCTTAAATGCAATCCATGTTTATTCAATTGATGAATCCTGGATTAAACTTGATGGTACAGAAAGACTCTTTGGTGATAAATGGAAAGTAGCCCGTATGATTAAAAAAGACCTTCTCCAGAAATATGGTTTAAACTGTAGTATGGCCCTAGGTCCTAATATGTTTTTGTCGAAAGTTGCTATGGATAATGAGGGCAAAAAGAAAGGTTTAGTAGAATGGACCTATGGTGATGTAACTGATAAACTGTGGCCCTTAGCTTTAAAAAAATGCTGGGGTATCGGGGGTCGATTAGCAAAGCACTTTAATAAGATCGGGGTAAAAACCGTAGGAGACCTTGCCCATTTACCACTTGAGTATTTAGAGAATAAATTCGGGGTGATGGGAACTCAACTATACTACCACGCCTGGGGAGTTGATCTTTCCAAAGTAGAAGGACATTATCAGGATGAAAGAAAAAATTTAGGCAGAGGTATTACCTTGTACAGTGATTATACAGATGTGGAAAAAATAAAGACAGTCATCTTTGAATTAGCTGAGGAAGTAGGTAAAAGAGCCCGTTCACGCAACCTTACCGGTAAAACAATTAGCTTAGGATTAATTTACAGTAAAGAAGAGTTAGAAAGTGGCTTTCACGTTCAGCGTACGATAGATACTTATACTAATTTAACAACTATAATTTTTGATACAGCCGTTGTTTTACTGAATGAAAATTACCGGGGACAGGCGGTTCGTAAAGTAAGGGTGAGCCTCGGTAATTTCTCTAATAAAGCTAATATGCAGCTTAACATATTTGATAATAAAGCTAAAGAAATTGAGCTGATGAAAGTTAAAGATCACTTGCAGGATAAGTATGGTTATCAGGCCCTTTATTACGGACGTAGTACAAAACCAGGGAGTATAAAAGAAAGGATCAAAACTACGATAGGTGGACACAAAGCCTAATAATTGACATATGTTCATTACGGTGGTATAATATTAACGATTAGTGATAATAAACAAGGAGTTGATCATATGAAAATAGCAGTAACAGCCGAGAATAATAATGGATTTGAAAGTAATGTAAACCCTCATTTTGGACGTTCACCCTACTTTGCAATTGTAGATACTGAAGCGGATGAAGTGGAATTAATAAAAAATGAAGCAGCCCGTGCTTCCGGAGGGGCGGGAGTAAGTGCAGCTCAATTGATATCTGACCGGGGTGTAGAAGTATTAATTTCTGGTAGTGTTGGTCCAAAAGCCTATACTGCTTTAACAAGGGGAAACATAGAAATGTATACTACTAAAGATGGTACAGTTCAACAAGCCATAGAAGCTTTCCAGGAGGGATCACTTTCACAGCTAACCTCTCCCAATGGAACTCCTAGGAAGTGAAAAGTTTGAAGATAACTGTACTAAGTGGAAAAGGCGGCACAGGTAAAACAACGGTATCTGTAAATATGGCGTTATCTTTACCCAACATTCAGTTACTAGATGCCGATGTTGAAGAACCAAACTCTCAGTATTTTCTACACCCTAATTTCGATAAAGAAGAACAGATTTTTCGTAAGGTACCTGAGATAGACCAAGAGACATGTACAGCCTGTCGTAAATGTGTAGATTTTTGTGAATATAATGCTTTAGCTATGATGTTAGATGAAGTATTAGTTTTTCCAGAAATTTGCCATAGCTGTGGTGGATGTGAAAAGTTATGTCCTGTTAATGCGATTACAGAAGTTGATCGCGTTTTAGGTGTATTAAAACATGCTGAAACAGATTATGATGTAGATTTTTGGCAGGGAGAATTAAATATTGGTGAAGAAAGCTCTGTACCTGTAATAGAAGGCTTAAAAGAAAAAGCTGACAATCAAAAAGATGTAATAATAGATGCTCAACCAGGTACTACTTGTCCAACTATTGAAGCTGTGGTTGACAGTGATTATGGTATCTTAGTAACTGAGCCGACTCCCTTTGGCTTAAGTGATTTAAAACTGGCTAGTGAATTAATGGATGAACTACAAATTCCGCATGGAGTTATTATCAATAGAGCGGAAGAAGACAGTGATTATATAATAGAAAACTTTTGTGCAGAAAATAATATTGATATATTACTTAAAATCCCCTTTAAACGAGAATTTGCTCATCTATACTCAGATGGAATACCATTTGTATTAGAATATCCTGCCTGGGAAAAAGAATTTAAAGCAGTATTTGATAAGATAAGAGGTGTTCTAAATGAAAAAAATTACAGTAATTAGTGGTAAGGGGGGGACCGGTAAAACAACCGTTGTTTCCAATCTGGCTTATTTAGCCAATGATTTAGTATTAGCAGATTGTGATGTAGATGCTCCTAACCTTCATCTATTATTAAATCCGGAAGTTAATAATGCGAATGTATTTAAAAGTAATAAATTAGCCATAAAAGATCAGGATAAGTGCACGGACTGTGGAGTATGTTATGATGTTTGTAGATTTAATGCGGTAGATCCTGTAAGTTATGATATAGATAAATATAAGTGTGAGGGCTGTGGAGTATGTGTAGCCATGTGCCCCGCTGATGCCTTATCACTTAAATTGCTGGATACAGGTGAAATATATAATTCTACCACCAAATTTGGTCCCATGATTCATGCTAGATTAAAGATTGGGTCTGATAATTCTGGTAAATTAGTTAGTGAGGTAAGAGAAAAAGCAGTCGAAACTGCTGAAGAGAAAAATAAAGATCTTATCTTAATTGATGGTTCACCTGGAATTGGCTGTCCAGTGATTTCATCTATAACAGGTGTTGATTTAGTTCTTTTTGTTACGGAGCCCTCAAAATCTGGTTTTTCAGATTTAAAAAGGGTAGCAAAAGTGATAGAACATTTCAATATACCAGCTTTAGCAGTAATCAATAAATATGATATTAATAAAAAAATCAGCCAAGAAATAGAAGTATATTTAAAAGAAGAAGATATTGAATTAGTTGGTAAAATTTCTTATTCATCAGATGTAGTTGATAATCTCAGAAATGCACAACTAATTGTTGAACAGGATAAAGATAATATAGTAAGTAAAGAAATAAAAGAAATTTGGGAAAATATCCAAAACAGAATTAATCAAAATTGAGGTGATATTAGTGAAAAAAATTGCAGTTCCTACTAATAGCGGAAATGTTGCTCAACATTTTGGAAGGTGTCCAGAATATACGATCTTTGATGTAGATGGGTGTGATATTAAAGATTCTAAAGTTATTGAAAATCCCGGTCATGAACCTGGTTTTTTACCCCGCTATTTACATGATTTAGATGTAGATATAGTACTAGCGGGTGGAATGGGCAGAAGAGCTTTCGATTTATTCGATAAAAATGATATTGAAGTAGTCACAGGTGCAAAAGGCAAGGTTCAAGATAGTGTCAAAGCTTATCTTAACAATGAATTAGATACTGAAAGTGATATCTGTGACCATGGAAGTTCTCATGAACATGGGCATCATCATTAAAAATATTATATATCCGGTTTATAGCCGGGTATTTTTTTAAATAGTTATTGACATATGTTCATAACTACGTTATAATATAAGTACAGAAAATAAATAATAAAACTTTTAAAAAAGGAGTGATAGATATGCCAGGCGGAGATGGAAGAGGACCTGCTGGTGCTGGACCAAGAACAGGAAGAGGATTAGGTTATTGTAATGGATATGATTCACCTGGATTCACAAAACCGGGCCCAGGTATGGGCAGAGGTTTTAGAAGAGGTTTTGGACCAGGTCGTGGCATGAGAAGAGGATATAACGCAGGTTATGCAAGAGGTGGATATGCACCTAACTATAGCCCGCAGCAAAGAGAATACAGCAAAGAAGATGAAATAGATGATCTAAAAGAATATGCCAAAGACATGAAAAGAGAGTTAGATGATGTAGTAAAAAGAATAGAAGAACTTGAAAATGAAGAGTAAAAATATATAGTAAATATAAATCCCGCCTGCAATAGGGCGGGATTTTTAATATGCCTTTATTTAAATTTGACTCTTTGAAGATCATTATAAATATTGTATCTTTTTCCCCTTGTAAAACCGATTAAAGTAATGTCTTTTTCTTTGGCAATTTCTATAGCCGTAGAGGTTGGAGCTGATCTTGAAATTAAAATAGGAATTTTTTGTTTTATTACTTTAATAATTATTTCTGAGGAAACTCGACCACTAGTTAAGATCAGCTTATTTTGTAAATTTGTTTCCTCTAAATAAGCTTTGCCGATAATTTTATCAATTGTATTATGACGGCCGATATCTTCAATTACATATAATAGCTTTTCTCCATTTGAAAGAGCAGCGGTATGAGTACCACCAGTTTGCTCAAAAAGCTCAGCACTTTTTTGCATTTCAGTCATTAAATTATTTATAGAATTAGAAAGTACAGTAAAATTATTGGCACTTATATTGGCTGCCCCGCAGTCTTTTAGATTACTAAAGGTTACTCCCTTACCACAACCGGAAGTTAAAGTTCTTTTCTTAAATAAACTAATATCAATTTCTTGATTTAAATTAACTCTTACAATAGTTTTCTGATGAGAAAATTGAAAATATTTTAGCTCAGAAATATTTTGTAAAATACCTTCAGAAGCAAGAAAACCAACTGTTAGTTCTTTTAATTTATCAGGTAAGGTCATGAGTGTTACTAGCTCATAGCCGTTAACAAAAATAGTGAGCGGTTGTTCTTTAATTACAATATCTTTAACCTTTTCTGGATGATTTTTATTTACTTTAGTTATTTGATATTTTTCAGTTTGTTTATCTACCATTATCTATCATTCCTTTTCCATCTTTTCTTTATAATATCAAATTAAAAAATAATTTGAAAATAGTATATAATATATTTAGCTTAAATAAACGGTTATTAGAAACTAAACATCTTTGACATTGTAATACTGTTCTGATAATATTAAATTGAAAATTTAAAAGAGAAGGGGTTATTATGACAGGCCAATATGAACTTTTTGATGATCTTGAGGATAAAAAGAGTAGAATATGTATAGCTGCGATTAACCTGTTTTCTAAAAAGAGTTTTAACCAAACTACTGTAGAAGAAATTGCTAGGGAGACTGGGGTTGGTAAGGGAACCTTTTATAATTACTTTGAAAGTAAAGAATATCTTTTAAACTTTTTACTAGATTACGGTACAGCTAAACTAATTAATTATGTAAAAGATAGTATAAAAGAGAATATATCACCAAAAGAGAAATTAGAAACAGCTATTGACTCCCATCTAGAATATTTTGCCGATAACCATGACTATTTCGTCTTTTATCTAAGAGAAATGTGGAGTTATCGCGAAGGATTAGAAGATCAAATTATTAAGTTGAAAGAAGATTACATAACTATATTTGAAAATATTATAAAAGAAGGTAAAAAAGAAGGTATTTTTAAAGAGATAGATACAGCTACTATAGGTTCAGGTTTGTTTGGTTTTCTAAGTGTAGCTGCTTCTCACTGGGCATTATTTTCTTCTGAATTTCCAGTGGAAAATATTGATAGAAATGTAAAAGAAGTGTTTTTTAACGGTCTTTTAAGAAGGTGAAAATATGTTTATAGGGGTTATTACCGCCGAACTGCAAATCCCAATGGCACAGTCTTTAAAGGACAAAAGAAGTATCATAAAAAGCCTAACGGACAAGTGTAAAAATAAATTTAATGTGGCAATAGCAGAGGTTGACAATAAAGATTTATGGAAGAATTCTACATTGGGTTTGGTTACAGTTACTGGAGACAGGCGATATTTAGATAAAATTGTAAATAAAATATTGAAGTTTATTGAGGATTTTCCAGGAGTTTATTTATATAACCATAATGTGGATTATTATTAAGGGGCTTCCGGAAAGTCCTTTTTTTTATATTTATAACCATTTTTGCTCAAAACGGCAGGAAATAACTTTATAACGTTGAATAATAGTATTAAGAATGTTTATTTAACAACTATCTTGAGGCCGGAGGATGTTATCAATGAATCTAAAAAAACACACTATAATATTCTTATTTTTGATTTTAATTTTGGGCAGTCAAGCTGTTTTATCAGCAGATATGCCCAAAATATATATAAATGGACAAAATAGTACTGCTAAATTGAATCCTGTTAAAAGTAATGGAGCAATTTTGGTAAGATCAAAAGCTCTGGCTAATAGTATAGGAGCTAGATTAAAATGGTTGGGGTCAATTAATACTCTTTCCATGACTAAAAACGGTAAGACTGTAAAGATGATGGTTGAAAGTCCCTATATACAGATCAATAGCCGAACGATAAGAACTGAATCACCGATGGTTATTAAAGATAATTATACATATATTCCGTTTACTGATATTATGGATGTTTTTGGTTTTTTAATTGAATATGACCGAATCAGTAATTCATATTATCTCTTTAAACCAGAGTCACAACTAAAAGAGATTGTTTGGGGACCTAATCGACAGTCCTTAATTTTAAAAATGAATAATATTGCTCCCTATCGATTACGATTAACAGATGATCCTAAGAAGTTAATCATAGAAATTGAAAAAGCAGCTGTTGCTGAAAACTTTCAAGATAAAGTATCTGATAAAAACTACTATTTAAAAAGCCGGCGAATAGAAAATCAGGCTACCTTGCAGATTGTGTTAACCAGTAAATTTCCCCTGCCGATTAATTCTGATGAAGTGATCAGTGAAGAAAATGGCAATCTTTTAATCCAATTCATGCCCCAGATTGCTTCTATTAACTGGCAAAAGGACAATACTCTTGAGATCAAAACAAATGGAGCGATCAATAAACCGGAGGTCTCCTTTTTAGAAGATCCGCGCAGAATGGTTTTAGATATTCCCGGGGTTTTATTAAGTGAATTTGAAAAGAAATTAGATGAAAATAAATGGATAAAAGATGTCAGAGTCAGCCAGTTTCAGTTTGAACCAACTGTTTTAAGAGTTGTATTAGACTTAAAGGAAGATAAGTATCTTAATATAGTAAATCAAGATGAGGAAAAAATAGTCTTAAAACCGGCCCGGCGGGCCCGTGTTTTTGATTTAGATTATAAAAATCATCAGATCATATTCAAAACAGATGCTCCGATTGAACCGGACTTGTTTACTTTAGAAAGTCCTTCACGACTGGTAATTAATCTGTTTAATACCTATCGGGAAGATAATATGGCTGATGAAATAAAGGTTAAAGAAAATATAGTTAAAAAAATTAGGGTAGGTCGTTTTGACAGCCAAATTGTTAGATTAGTAGCTGATTTAAGTGAAATGACAGCTTATGAACACGAGCAGGAACAATTCAGTAAGAATATCTATATTCATCGAATTAGTTTAGCTAATAAATTTGATGATATTGAATTATTAGATCAAAATATGTATACCAATATTAATATAAATGTTAGTGGTAAAGTTAATTATGAAGTTAAGAAATTTTCATATCCCCATCGGTTGGTAGTTGATATCAGTGGGAAGGAAATTACCCCAGATGAAGTAAAATTACCAAAACCTGTTGGTATAATTAAAGAAATGAGGATGGGTAGATTTGAATTAGATGATGAGATTGTAACAAGAGTAGTCTTTGAATTAAGTAAATACTTTAACCATAATATAATTTCTGATAATCCGGATAATAAAATAAATATTGCATTAGCAAAATCAGAAATCCAAAGTGAAAATAACTTGATTGTCTTAGATGCTGGACATGGTGGATTTGACCCTGGTGCTGTGGGGAAAAACCTACAAGAAAAAGAAGTAAACTTAAAGATCGTAGATAGATTAGAAAGTATTCTTAAAAGCCATGGTTTCAAGGTGAAGCTTACAAGAAAAGATGATACCTTCATATCCTTAAATAGAAGAGTTAAGATGGCTAATAATGATGGAGCTAGATTATTTATTAGTATCCATAACAACTCTTCAAGTAAAAGTACTTCCGAAGGTACAGAGACCTTTATTGCTCCTAATAAGACTGGAGATAGTCTGCTACTAGCAGAAAATATACAAAAACAATTGATTGATAAATTAGGATTAGTTAATAGAGGAGTTAAAAAAGAACATCTATATGTAATTAAATATACAGAAATGCCAGCTGTACTTGTTGAAGTCGCTTTTTTATCAAATCCGGCTGAAGAGAAGCTTCTTTTAAAAGATAGTTTCTTAACAGAGGCTGCGGTTGCAATAAGTCAGGGTATATTTGATTACTTTGAAAAATTTGAGGATTGAGGTGGAAATCAATGAAAAATAAGTTATTTAAATTAATAATATTATTGATAATATTTGTCCTTGTAATCTTTGCCGCATATTATTTCATTGATAAAACAAATCTTATTGAAAAAGAAAAAACAGCAAAACTATACTTTTCTACTCCGGATGCTATGTATCTAGCAGCTGAAGAGAGGGTAATAAAAGGCAGAAACCTCTATAAAGCAGCTCTGAATGCTTTAATTGAAGGTCCAACAGATTCTAGTTTGACTAAAACAATCCCCGAAGGGGTAAAAGTTTTGAATATATCTAAAAATAATGATACAATACATGTTGATTTCAGTGAAGAAATTGTAAAAAATCATTGGGGTGGTTCTGCCGGAGAAAGAATAACTGTTTATTCAATAGTTCACACTTTAACTCAATTCAAAGATGTTAAACAAGTTAAGTTTTTAATTGAAGGTGAAGAAGTAGAAACTTTAGCTGGACATATGGATTTAACTGTACCCTTAGGTCCTAACCCAAATATTTTGCAATAAGACAGAGTAATTATTTTATCAGGAGTGAAGATAAATGGAAGAAACAAAAAGAGCAATTGGTATGTTAGACTCGGGTGTAGGCGGCTTAACTGTGGCCCGGGAAGTAATGAAAACAATGCGAGCTGAAAAAATTATTTATTTCGGTGATACAAAACATTTACCCTATGGTCCTAAACCAAAAGAAGAGGTAAAAAAATATGTCTACAATATCATAGATTATCTTAAATCTCGTAATGTTAAAACTATTATTTTAGCCTGTAATACTGCTACTTCCATGTTGTTAAAAGAGGCTAGAAAAAATGTGGATTTACCGTTGTTTGGCACGATTGATGGAGTAGCGAAGTCGGTAAAAGATGTTAGTAAAAATAATAAGGTGGGTGTTATCGGGACTAAAGGTACAATTAAAAGTCAAGCCTATCAAGAAGAATTAAAAAAAGAAAGTGTTGACTTTGATATATATGCAAAAGCCTGTCCGCCTTTTGTGGATTTAGCAGAAAAGGGGCAATTTAAGGGTTCTAAGACCGAAAAAATTATTAAAAAATATTTGGATCCTTTAAAACAAAAAGGAATAGATACTTTGATTTTAGGTTGTACTCATTATCCTTATTTAATACCTGTAATAAAAAATGTTATGGGCCAAGAAGTTAATTTAATCAATCCAGCTGAAACAATGGCAGTAAAAGCGAAAAATATTTTAGCTGTAAGGGGTATGATAAGTGGGAAAGATGAAGACCCCATTGATTTTACAGAACATGAATTTTATGTAAGTGATTTAGAAAAAGTTTCCCATGATTTTCTAGATAAAGGGACTGAGTATCTAGGATTACCCCATTTAGAATTTGCAGAATTAAATATTTTTGAAGAAAATAATAAAGAAATTAAAATATAATAGAAGTTAAACAAAAGTGAGTTGATTAATAATGAGTACTAAAGGAATAATTAAATCAGTGCAAAAAAGTTTAAAAGTCTTAAAATATATTATGGCTTCAACTAATGAAGTCTCTGTAAATGAACTAGTAGAAGAGTTTGATTATAATAGAAGTACTATTCATCATATGCTTAAGACTATGAAATTAGAAGGTTTTATCTCCCAAAATCAAAATACTAAAAATTACAATATTGGTTCAGAATTATTTAATGGCTGGATTAAAGATCGAGATATGAGAAATTATTTAATGAGATTAAAACCGGTCATAGAAGAGATTGTAGAAAAATGTAAAGAAACTACTACTATGTTTGTGAGAGAAAATGATAAAGCTATTTGTGTATTAGGGGAAGAATCTGACCAGATTATAAAAGCTTATCTAATGATAGGAAGAGAGATCCCCTTATTTTGTACAGCAGCCGGTAGAGCTATGTTAGCTTACTTACCAAAAGATGAAGTCGATAAAATATTACAGATTTCTGGTATGAAAAAATATATGAAGAATACAACTGTTGATAAAGAAAAACTTTTTAAAGAGTTAGAAACAATAAAACAGCGGGGTTATTCCATTGAAAAAGAAGAATTTGAAGAACTAATTAATGCAGTAGGTATACCGGTATTAAATAGTTATGGTGATCCAGTCGCTTCCGTTTCAGTGGTTGGTCCTATAATGAGATTTACTGATGAAAAAATAGAAGAATGTAAACCATTTTTATTGGAAAAAGCCAAAGAAATGAGTGAAATTGTGCAAGGCAAATACTATAAATAATATTCTCATTTAAATTAAATTATTTTTCTTTATTTGCATAATTAAATATATAAATTATTAATCATTCAGTTCCCTCTTTTGAGGGGACTTTTTTATTTTTGAGATAGAAATTTAAACTTTCCTATAATCTTATTTTGAAACTATACAAAAAAAATATTTTTTAATATTCTTTCCTTTTTATTTTTACTTTAATTTTTCTATTTTAATAGTATTTAATAAAATAAAACTATAAAAAATTTAATAGAATTTTGACAATAAATATCTTTTGTATAAAATTAACAAATTTATCTTCATTAAATTTAGTAAAAATTAACAAAAGGAATATTGCATTGAGCAGAGAATAATTATAGTATAAGTTCATCTAATAAAATTATATTTCATATTATGAACAAATTATATTTTTTACCTATAATGTCAGAAAATTTTAATTTTTAATTATAATATACAAACTTAATTAAGAAGGGAGGAAAACAAGTTAATAAAGTGTTAAAAATTTAAATCACAATAATAAGGAGGCATTATTTGAGTATGGATAAAAAAGAATTAGATTTAGAATTTGACCAGGATTATCCTTTACAGCATGTTCCTAAAAAAGCAAGAGTTAGTATTATTTCAATTAGTGCAGTATTATTAGGTTTTACATTCTTTACACCTACAATGTTGGCTGGTGCAGAAATTGGTGTATCTTTTACATTGTGGCCTGATTTTTTCTATATTTTATTAGGTGGTAGTTTAATTTTAGGCGTCTATGTAGCATTATTATCTGTTATAGGTGCTAGAAGTGGATTAACAACTGTATTATTAAGTAAATATACATTGGGTAAAGCGGGTGCTAAATGGGCTGACATTTTACTAGGTGGTACCCAGATTGGATGGTATGGTGTTACTGTTGCTACAATGGCTCAAATGTTTGCAAAAGCTCTAGGTTGGCAACCATATACCGTTCCTTTGATGATATTATTTAGTTTAATGATGGGAATTACTGCTTATTACGGATACAAGGGTATGGAAATATTAAGTTATGTATCTGTTCCGCTGTTGTTAGTTTTAGGTATCTGGGTCACAACAAAGGCTGTTGGTGATGCAGGTGGCTGGGCTCAATTAGCTGTAATTGAACCAACTGGTTCAATGACAATTGCTACAGCTATTACGGTAATTGTAGGTACATTTGCCAGCGGGGGTACGCAAGCGCCCAACTGGACACGTTTTGCTAAAAATGCAAAAGTTGCTTTTTGGTCTGCTCTTATAGCATTTTTAGTTGGTAATGGACTTATGTTATTCTTTGGAGCAATTGGCGCAATTTCTTATCAAATGGGTGACTTTGTAGAAATTCTATATAGTATGGGCTTAATCTTCTGGGGCATAGTATTTTTAACTCTAAACTTATGGACTACTAATGACAATGCTGCCTATGCTTTTGGTGTAGCTGGCTCAGAAATGTTTAATGTAAATAATAAAAAGCCTTTTGTTGTTGGTGGAGTAATAATTGCAACAGTATTGGCAGTTACAGGTATATATAATTACTTAATTACTTACTTAGTTGGTTTGGGAATATTTATACCACCATTAGGTGGAGTGATTTTAGGTGATTACTTTTTTGTCTGGAAATCTAAATTACCTAAGATGGAAACATTAGAATTTCCTAATGTTCGTTGGAGTGCTGTTTTAAGCTATCTCATTGGAGTATTAGCTGCATATTTAGGAAATAGAACTGGGATTGGTATTGCGCCTTTAAATGGTATAGTATTAGCCGCTGTAACTATTCCTGTTATATCTAATATATTCCAGAACATGGGTATAGACCAAATGCCAGAAGTTATTGAAGAAGAGACTGCTTAATTTTTTAGGAGGTATATAACAATGGATCTTTTAATCAAAAATTGTAATTTAAGAGAAAAGGATAAATTACAGGATATTTTAATAGATGATAAAAAGATTGTTAAAATTAGTGAAAGTATTGAAGAAAGTGCAGATAAAGTTATTGATGCAGAGGGCAACTTAGTTGCCCCTGCATTTATCGAACCTCATATTCATCTGGATAAAATATTTATTTCAGATGTAGTGAGGCCCAATGAAACAGGTACATTAGATGAAGCGATTGAAATTATCTGGGAAAAGAAAAAGAAATATACAATTGAAGATATTGCAAATAGAGCAGGTAAAGCTATTGAATTAGCAGCTAAAAATGGTACTACTAGAATGAGAACACATGTAGATGTAGATACTATTGGTGGTTTAATTCCCTTAAAAGGGGTTGTAGAAGCGAGAAAAAAATATGCAGATTTAATGGATATTGAAATCATATCCTTTCCCCAAGAAGGTATAGTACAAGATCCAGGTACAGAAGAATTAATGTGGGAAGCAATGGAAAATGGTGCTGAAATAGTTGGTGGTATGCCTGCAAATGAAAAATCGCCAGAAGATAGTATGAGACATATTGAAATAGCTTTTGAAATTGCCAAAGAATATGATGCGGATATCGATATGCATATTGATGAAACAGATGATCCTTTTTACAGGACACTTGAAATGTTAGCTGATAAAACAATGGAATATGGTTGGGAAGGCAGAGTAACAGCTGGACATACCTGTGCTTTAGCAGCCTATGATGATCATTATGCAGAATATGTGATGGACAAAGTAAAAAAAGCAGGTATTCACGTAATTACTAACCCAGTAACAAATTTAATGCTTCAGGGACGTTTAGATGATCAACCGAAAAGAAGAGGAATAACAAGAGTGAAGGAACTTCTCGCAAAAGGCATCAATGTAAGTTATGGTCAGGACTGTGTTAAAGATACTTTTTATCCATTTGGACAGTGTGACCTTATGGAAGTTGGCTTAGTAGCAGCCCATGCAGCTCATATGAGTTTACCAGATGAAATTGAAGAAGTATTTAATATGCCAACCTATAATGCCGCAAAAATATTAAGGTTAGAAGATTATGGTATTAAAGAAGGTAATAGAGCTGATCTTGTAATATTTGATACTAAAACAGCAGTAGATGCAATAAGGTTACAGCCGGACCGTAAATTTGTAATAAAAGAAGGAAGGATTATTGCTGAATCCTCATCTCAGTCTAAAATATATAGAGGGTGAAAAAAATGGCAGATATACCACAGGTCGAAAAAAGAATTGATTTAGATAAAAAAATATCAGGTGAAGCACAGTTTATAGATGATATTTCTTTTCCTGGTATGTTACATGCTTTAGTTTTAAGATCTCCACATGCACATGCAAAGATATTAGATATAGATATAAAAGAAGCTAAAAAAATAAATGGTATTGAAAAAATTATTACAGGTAAAGATCTAGATGAAGAAATAATAAATATTGATATCGGTGACCATCGGCCTCTTGCTGTTGATAAGGTTAGATTTGCCGGGGAACCGGTAGCAGTTGTTCTTGCCGAGGATAAGTGGCAGGCTAAAAAAGCACTTAATTTAATAGAAGTAGAATATGAACCACTTGAAGCATTATTAAAAGCCAGTGAGGCTGTAAAAGAAGACAGTCCTTTGATTCATGAAAATCAAAAAGAATATGATAGACATCTAGATACTAATTATCATGAAAATAGTAATATTTTTAGGCATTATAAACTACGTAAAGGCAATGTTGATGAGGCCTTTAAAAAAGCGGATTACATTTTAGAAAATACATTTGATTATCCTCAGCGCTCACATACTCAGATGGAAACCCATGGAGCGATTGCTAAATGGACATCTGATAATGAAATGGTTATGTATGCAAGTACACAGTCACCCTTTTTTGTAAGATCAGCAATTGCAGATATGTTTGGCATTAATGATACTAATATAACTGTAAAAGCTGGTTACTTAGGCGGTGGCTTTGGTGGTAAGTCAGATGTTTCTTTAGAACCGTTAACTGCTTTTGTAGCAAGTTTTGTACCTAATAGATATGTTAAGATGAAATTTAGTCGTGAAGAAGCATTTAATGCTTCTTTAATAGCCCGCGGCGCAGAAGTAAACTTAAAAACTGCAGTTACTAATGAGGGAGAAATTCTAGGTGAAAAAGTAAAAGTATACTTTAGTTCCGGTGCATATGGTTCAACCTCGGTGCATATTGTGACAGCGGCTGGACATAATAGTTCCGGACCTTATGAAATAGACAATATACAAGTTGATTCCTATGGTGTTTACACCAATACGCCTCCTGTCGGTGCATTTAGAGGATATGGACATCCCGAAGTACACTGGGCTAAAGAAAGACAAATTCATATTATAGCAGAGAAATTAGGAATTGATGAACATGAATTAAGACTAAAAAATATGTTAAGACCTGGTTCAATTAATGCCCTAGGACAGGAAATCGAAGAAGAAAATGGCGACCTAATAGGTTGTTATAAAAAGATAAAAGAACGATTAAACGAAATAGAGATAGATAAAAAACCTAATAAGGTATATGGCAAAGGAATTGCAGCCATTATGAAATCTCCTGTTATGCCTACCAATTCGGCAGCATCTGCTACCTTAAGATTTAATGAAGAAGGAACTGTAGATATTGCCAGCAGTGGTATAGAAATGGGACAGGGTACTAAAACAGCCATGAAACAGATTGCTGCAGCTGCTTTAAAACTACCTTTAGATAAAATTAATATTAAAGAAGATAGTAGTACAGATATCTCACCTTATGGATGGCAGACTATTGGTAGTACTACAACCTGGAAAGCTGGACGTGCTATAGTGGATGCAGCTGAAAAAGCTATAGATAAACTAAAAGAAAATGCGGCTCTAGTCTTAAATGTAAAAAAAGATAAACTAAAGTATCAAGGAAAAAAAATAGTATACACTGAAGATGAGAGTGTTACCATAAAAACAAGTGAAGTTTGTTTTGGATATCTTGCTGAAAATGGTCTTGTAACAGGTGAACCTGTCCAGACTTATGGCACATATATGCCTCAGGGATTAACCTATACTGATCCCGAAACCGGGCAAGGAAATGCAGCCGCTGAGTGGACATTTGGAGCTCAAGGTGTTGTAGTAGAAATTGATAAAGAGACCGGTGAATTAAAGCTGCTCAATATGATGATGGCTATTGATGCCGGTAAAGTGATCAACCCGAAAATGGCTCGAGGTCAAATAATCGGAGGTATGGTCCAGGAAATGGGCGGTGCATTAAATGAAGAATTGGTTTATGGTAAAAATGGTGAAATGAGAAATAATAGTTTTACTGATTACAAAATCCCCACTCCCCTAGATCTTTATGATACAAAGCTAGATGTTTACTTTTTTGAAACACCGGAACCAATTGGACCTTTTGGGGCTCGCGGTATAGCTGAACATGGAACAGTTGGAATTGCGCCCGCGTTTGGTAATGCTATCAGTGATGCATTAGATATTGAAATATTTGATTTACCATTAACAAGAGAAAAAATATATTTAAATATGAGCAAAGAAGGTGATCAAGATGTTTAGTCCTTTTGAATACAAACGCCCTCAAAATATTGAAGAGGTTTTTGATCTTTTAATTGAGAATCAAGAAGCTCAAATTGTGGCGGGAGGAACTGATCTTTTAGTCAAATTAAGAGAAGCAGCAAAATCACCTGAAATGCTCATTGATATTAAAGAACTATCAGAATTAAAAGGTATAGAAAAAAATAATAATCAAATCAAGATTGGAGCTTTAACATCTATCACAGAGATAAAGGAAAGTTCTTTAATTAAAGATAATCTATATTTACTATACCAAGCAGCAGCTCAATTCGGTTGTTATGAAATAAGAAATAGAGCTACGATTGGTGGTAATGTTGTCCATGCTTCTCCAGGAGCAGAATTTGGAGTACCCCTTTTTGCCCTAGAAGCGGAAGTAGAAGTTATTGGCAAAGAGGGTATAACAAAATATCCTATTGAAGAATTTTGGTATGATGTAGGTAGGGTAAAATTAGATAATGAGTTACTAAAATCTATTAATATTGACATAAGTCAAGAAATTAAAGGCAGTTACCATAGAATCAGCCGAGTAGAAGGTATGGATTTAGCAGTTGTAAATACTGCTTTAGTTAAAAAGGATAATGAATATAGGACTTTTTATGGTACAGTAGCCAGAACACCATATAGGAATATAAAAGTTGATAATATTTTAAAAGATAAACCATTTAGAAAAGAAACATTTGAAGAAATCCAAAAAATAATTAATGAAAATGTTTCACCACGTGCTAGTAGTCTTAGAGCATCACCAGCCTATAAAAAAGAAATGGTGGTTAGTTTACTAAAAAGATGCTTAAGAGATATTGGTGAGATAGGAGATGATTTAGATGTCTAAAAAGATTAATACTATAATAAATGGTAAAGATTATGAACTAGAAGTACCTTACCAAATGTCTCTTTTAGAACTCTTAAGAGAAAAATTAAATTTAATTGGTACCAAAGAAGGCTGTGGAAATGGTGAATGTGGGGCTTGTACTGTCCTATTAGATAATGAACCGGTGAGAAGCTGTATTGTTTTAGCTCATGAAATAGATGGTAAAGAAGTAATTACTATTGAAGGAGTAAAAAATACCGGTGAGTTTCAAATGATCAAAGATGCTTTTATTGCAGAAGACGCAGTTCAGTGTGGTTTTTGCACACCAGGATTTGTAATGGCAGTCAAAGCATTATTAGATAGAACTAAAAATCCCACGGATAATGAAATAAAAGAAGCCTTAGGTGGTCACTTATGTCGCTGTACAGGCTATGAATCGATCCATAAAGCGGTTAAAAGAATAGTTAGGTAATAAGATATGGTATTAGTAGAAAGCCCTCTCAAAGGGCTTTTTGCTATTTTGACTTTAGCTAATAAATCCTGTAAAATTAGATTACAAAGATATATGTACTTAGGAGGAATAATATGAGCAATAACAGAGTAGATGGACGCAATAATGATGAAATAAGAGAGACAGAAATTGAAAGAGATTTTACTAAGTATGCAGAAGGTTCTGTATTAGTTTCAACCGGTGATACGAAAGTGATCTGTACCGTTTCGGTTGAAGATAGTGTCCCCTATTTTTTAAGAGGACAAAATAAAGGTTGGCTGACAGCCGAATACTCACTATTACCTCGTTCTACACAAACTAGGACTATTAGAGAAGCTGCAAAAGGTAAAAGAAGTGGGCGGACCAGAGAGATTCAGAGGTTAATTGGACGTTCTTTAAGGGCAGTAATTGATTTAGATAAAATTGGAGAAAGAACTCTCTGGATTGACTGTGACGTAATTCAGGCTGATGGTGGTACAAGGACTGCTTCAATTACCGGAGCCTATGTAGCTTTATATGATGCAGTTCAATATATGTTGGAAAATGATATGATTGATGAGTCACCTTTAAAAGGTTTTGCAGCTGCAACGAGTGTGGGTATAGTTAAAGGAGAAAATTTACTGGATTTATGCTATAAAGAAGATGTAAATGCTCAGGTTGACATGAATATTGTAATGGATGAAAATGGTGAAATAATTGAAGTACAAGGTACTGCTGAGAAAGATCCTTTTACCCGCGAAGAAATGAACAAATTTTTAGACTTAGCAGAAAAAGGTATTTTAGAATTAATTAAAGAACAAAAGAAAAGTGTGGGGTTAAATTAATGGCAAGAAAACTATTAGTGGCAAGTTCAAATTCTGGTAAGATTACTGAAATTAAAGATCATTTTAAAGAGTTAGACTTTGATATTGTGACTCCAGCTAAATTTGATGATTTAGGAGAAGTAATTGAAGATGGTAATTCACTTGAAGAAAATGCTTTAAAAAAGGCTAGAGATAGAGCCCTAAAAACTAATTTATTAACTTTGGCAGATGATACTGGTCTGGAAGTTGAATATTTAAAAGGAAAACCAGGTATTCATTCTGCCCGTTTTGCACATGAAGAAGCTACTTATAAGGAAAACAATGATAAATTATTAGAAGTGTTAAAAGGAGTACCTTATGAAAAAAGAAAGGCACAATTTAGAACAGTAGTCGCAGTAGTAGATCCCAAGCAAGATAGAGAGTATACTGTTTCGGGCTACTGTAAAGGATATATATTAAAACAAAGAAGAGGTAACAGGGGTTTTGGCTATGACCCATTATTTTATGTACCAGAATATGATAAAACATTTGCTGAAATGTCAGTAAGTTTAAAGAATAAAATCAGCCATAGAGCTGACGCTTTAGAAAAAATGAAAAAGGTATTAAAAAGTAGATATTAAGAGTATTACAGACTTAATACGCTCTTATTATATATAATAAAGAATAATTAATAGTAAAAAATTTTGACCAATGCCACAATTTAAGTTATACTAATACTTGTCGCAAGAAAAAAACACTGTGAGCGGGAGTAGCTCAGTTGGCTAGAGCATCAGCCTTCCAAGCTGAGGGTCGCGGGTTCGAGCCCCGTTTCCCGCTCCATAAAAAACTATGCGCCTGTAGCTCAGTCTGGATAGAGCAACGGACTTCTAATCCGTAGGTCAGAGGTTCAAATCCTCTCAGGCGTACCATTCATGGTGGGTATAGCTCAGTTGGCAAGAGCGCAGGATTGTGGCTCCTGAGGCCGTGGGTTCAAGCCCCATTACCCACCCCATTTTTTATTCTAAACATAATTTTTATTTAAAAATAGATACGGAATTATCACTTAAGTAGACCATTAGCTCAATCGGAAGAGCAACTGACTCTTAATCAGTAGGTTCGGGGTTCGAGTCCCCGATGGTCTACCATTTTTATTTTTTGATATAACAAGGATTATAGGAAAAGCCTAGTGAGCAAATCACTAGGCTTTTTTCTACTTTGTATCCATTTTGTAGCCATTGCTTCAGATTTTATTATTTTTTAGTTTCTGATTGGTAGATTTGGGCATAGAAGGGATTACATAAGAATAAATTTTTAATGTAATAGTTACATCATGGTGGTCTAACCTTTCTTGAACCACTTTGAGATTTTCTCTCAATTGAAGCAGCCAAGAAGTGTAAGTATGCCGAACAAAATCCAAACATTTGAATAACTTAGATCATAGAATTTTTATTGGACAAATTAATTTTAATTATTATTTTTCAAATTAATAAATTTCAATATAAAATTAACCAAATAATAATTGTTAACTTCTTATATTGGGTAGAGTTATTTCTTTAAAAATTATTAAATGTATTGCTATTTTTGAATATGAGAAATAAATATTGTTAATAATGTATGTTTATAATTAATATATGATTGTACTACTTTATAGATTTAGTTATTGTTAATACCATATTATTTGCATATATTGTCTTATTTTTACTCCTTAATCTTGCATTTCTTCTATTACTGGTCTTAACTCTTCTAATCCTAAATCATTTAAATAAGGAAATATTAAATTACCCAGACCCTCAACAACAAAAACAGCCATGTCATTATTTTTTTTATATGTGTTTACCTTAATAGTTAGCTGTTTGGAATTCAGCATTTCAATAAGAAAATCTTCTAAGAATACTTTGTCATTGAAAGCAGCTGGGTAAAAAAATGTGTTTTTAAAAGGAAGATGCCAGTTGTCAGTCTTCTTTTCATCCAAGTCAAATCTCCAAGTTACAGGACAAAGCATGTTATTGCTTTTTATATCTTCTGACCACATAATCATTAAGTCTGTTACATCACCCGGCTGTTTGACAATCGTGAGGTTTTTAACACCAGCTTTATTGGGATCTTTTCCGATATTTATATCATCAACTACTGTAAAATAAAATTCTTTTTCATTTGTCTTATTATCTATTTCGATATAGTAGGACCAGTAACCCTTTTCAGAATAACCTTGTTTAACCTCAGCTTCTGTAATAGTACCTAAAAATATTATCATAATAATACTTATTAACAAAACAAAAAAATATTTTTTGTTCATTGTACATACCTCCAAATATTTGTTTGACTAACTAATATTTATATAAAGAAATTGATTTCCCTTTTTTTAAAAAAAATATATAAAAAATAATATATTTATGGTCAATATATTATTAAAAGAAAATGAGAAAGTTTCGCGGTCTAACCCCTTAATAATATAGCCATATTATTTTAAACCATATTTTTTAAATTGATAAATTAACTTTTATTGAAACTAATATTTTAATAAAAGTATTATTAATTTCATCCAAATCTCAGCAAAAAGAATAAGAAATAATAAAAAAGAACAAGATATATTTCCTTGATAATAAAGAAAGAATAAGGAATACTAACAATATAAGCAAAGATATAAAAGAGGTTGTAGATATCTCTTGAACAGTAGATTCGGGGTTCGAGTCTCCGATGGTCTACAATTTCTTTTTGTTGATATAACAAGGATTATAAGGAAAGCCCAGTGTGTAAATCACAGGGCTTTTTTTGTTTTGTAGCCATTGTTTCATATTTTATGATTTTTTAGTTTCTGAACGGCAGTTTTTTACTAAGAAATGGATTATAAATGGTAGATATCCTTTTAGGTTAAAGAAGATATTAGGCCATAAAAGTATCAAGATAGTCCAGGAATATGTTGATATGTATTCTGATGATCTGAAGAAAGTTTTTAGTTCATTTAATCCCTTAGAAGAGTTTAATGAAAGAGTTGAGCATATAAAGATATAGATATTGTAAGAATCAATTATTCTAGGTTTTATAAGGTGGCATAAAATAATATTAAGTTTGTTGCTTTAAAGGATAAAGTGAATTTTTGATTAATTATAAGTAAACAAATATACATTATTATTATTTTGGGAAGTGGTGATCATCCTCAGTTTAATATAGTAAATTATATTTTTAGTTTTAATAACTTTAATGATAAATTATTCTAATCAATAAGCTATTTTTATTTAAATTGCGGAAAAGAAATAAATCTTGCTGATTAATTAGCTGGGGGTTTTTGGTATAGATATTATCTCTCTGAAATAATATCGATCTAATTTACGAGAAGATTATAAATACATATAATAATAGTCAATTTAAACAGTTTGAAAATTATAAAAGGGGTGAGAGTATTGTCCTTACTTGAATTGAAAGATTTAAGAAAGGTATATAAACAAGGTAAAGTTGAAGTAGAAGCCCTTCGGGGCATTGACCTTGAAGTCAAGTCTGGTGAGTTTACTAGTGTTTATGGTCCTTCTGGTTCAGGAAAAACAACTCTTTTGAATATGATAGGTGCATTGGATAAACCCACTTCTGGTATGATAAAGATTAATGGTAACAATTTAAAAGAAATGAATAATAAAGATTTTGCTTTACTTAGAAGAAGACATATTGGTTTTATTTTTCAAAGTTATAATTTAATACCTGTACTCTCTGCTTATGAAAATGTTAGTTTCGCTCTTAAAATTGCAAAACAAAGTTCAGAAGGTGCTAGTAAAGAAAAAGTTTATCAACTATTAGAACAGGTCGGATTGGAAGGTTTAGAAAATAGAAGGCCGTCTGAATTATCTGGGGGACAAAAGCAAAGAGTTGCAGTTGCTAGAGCCCTGATTAAAGAACCAAAACTTATTCTTGCAGATGAACCCACAGCTAATTTAGACTCGAAAACAAGCCATGAAGTTATGCAAGTAATGTTAGAAATGAATAAAGAATTGAATACTACATTTGTTTTTTCAACACACGATTCATTAGTTATGGGTTATGCAAGTCGGCTTTTAGGTTTACATGATGGTTTGATTACCAAAGATCAAAAAAGAGTTGGAAAAGAAGTCGATTAACAAACATATATTTTTATTACCAGGTAGGGGGATAAACAATGTTTTTAATAAAGATGGCTTTTCGTAATCTAGCAAGACATAAAAAAAGAACTATTTATACAGCAGTAGTTATTGCTGTAGCCATTGGATTTTATGTTTTTGCAGATGCCCTTGTATTAGGGATGATGGATGCTTCTTATGAAAATGTTACAGAATTTGAATATGGTCATACTCAAATAACTAGTCAAAAATATTGGGAGGAAAGAGAAGAATATCCTCTTGAAGATTTAATAAAAGTTGATGAAAGAATACATTCTAAAATTATGTCAAATTCGGAAGTCGTTGGTACAAGTCCCCGTCTTGATTTTAATGCTGAATTAAATGATGGACAGATGGGATTACCAGTAGTTGGCCGTGGTATAGATGTTTCAAACGAAAAAAGTATTTCTAGAATTGATAAATCAATATTAAAAGGTGGCTTTATAACAGAAGGAGAATCTGAAGCTGTTATGGGGCAGAATTTAGCTAATGATATGTTATTAGATGTTGGAGATAGTTTTATGCTTGTTGTTCGGACTAGAGAAAAGACGTTTAATGTTATTGATTTAACTATTTCAGGTCTTTTTGAAACACCTAACCCACAGATAAATAATAACTTTGTTTTCGTACCTATAGAAATTGCTCAAAATGCTTTAGGAGTTGGTGATAATTATAGTCACCTTGCGATTAAATTAACCGATAGATCTCAAACAGAAAATACAACCCTATACATCAATTCTCTTTTAAAAAATGAAAACTCTAGCTACAGGGCATATTCCTGGGAAGAAGCTGCAGAAGATTTAATTAAAATGCAGGAATATTCGGATGCAATGTTATATCTAATGTTGGGAATAATCTTACTACTAGCAGTAGTTGGAATTATAAATACTGTAATTCTTTCTATATTAGAGCGATTAAAAGAGATTGGTATGATGAAGGCAATGGGAATGCAGATAAAAGAAATAACGTTTGTCTTGGCCCTTGAAGCAGGAGGGATTGGAGTAATAGGAGGTATAATTGGTTGTTTATTAGGTGGACTGGGTGTCTATCTTTTAAGCACGTTCGGGATAAATATTTATGCTGGGATGGAAGGAGAGTTTGATCTTCCCATCTCTATGGCTATTATATATGGGAATTGGAATTATGGAGCATTTATATTTGTATTTACATATAGTATAATTGTTTCCTTTATTGTTGGTTTGATACCTGCTTATTGGGGAGCTCGCATTGAACCTGCCGAACTTCTTCATCATAAATAGAAAATAGGAGGATTACGATGAAGTATATTTTATCGATAGCCTTAAGAAATCTAAAACGACATAAATTAAGAACAGTAATTTCTATATTAGCTATTGTGATTGCAATAATAATTGGCATTTTTTATAGAAGTATATTATTAGGTTACAGTGAGACAACTATTGAAAATTTTATTCAACTTGAATCTGGTCATGCCAGAATTGTTAATAAAGAATATGCTCGTAGAGAGCGTGTTTTACCTTTGATGTATCCAGTGGATGGTTTTCAAGGAGAAGGAATAGAACAAATGCGAAGTCAATTAGTTAAAAATACACAAATTGTTGGTACATTACCAAGAATTAAGTTTGGGGCTTCTTATGTAAAAGAGGATGAAATTATTCGGATGATGGGTTGGGGAGTTGATGTTAAAGACGAAATTAAATTTACTGATTTTGATAAACATTTAATTTCTGGACATCTTCCATCTACGGATAAAAGAGAAATCACAGTAGGAAGTAGTTTATTAGAAAAGTTAGATAAGAAAGTTGGAGAAAAAGTCACTCTGATATATAATACTTCGTTCAGTTCAATACAGGGGTCTACTTTTAATATTATAGGTAGTATTCAAACTGGATTATCTTATTTTGACGCAAATATATTTTTAACTTCTCTTGACCAAGCTCAAGAAATATTATATATGCCTAATCAATCTACAGAGTTGTTATTATTTACTCAAAATAAAGATAATATTAATGTAGTAATTGATGATGTAGATAACATGATGTCTGCAAAAAATGGTAATCGAGATTATCAAATTTCCAGCTGGCTTGAGGCTGGAGGTATTATACGATGGCTGATGGCTTATCAAAATGTAATCTATATAGTTATAGCATTTATAGTATTTTTGGCTTCAATAATCATTATTAACACATTATTGATGGTTATTAAAGAAAGAACCAGGGAAATAGGAACTTTAGGTGCTCTTGGTATGACAAAAAGAGAAATTATTCTACTTTTTACTACCGAAGGAGCAATCATGGGTACAATTGGAAGCTTTATTGGTGTTGTTATAGGAGGTACTCTAACATATATTACTTCTCAGGTTGGAATTGACTTCGGAGAAGTTATGGACGCTATGGGTGATACTTTAATATCCCCTGTAGTTTATCCTGTATTTTCATTTGAAAATTTATTGGTAGCATTCATTATTGGTTCAGTAGTTTCAACATTATCTTGTATTATCCCAGCCCGTAAAGCTGCAGAAATAGAACCATCTGAAGCCATGAAAGATATCTAAAATATATTATATTGAGGGCAAATAATTAAAGATAGAGTTAATTTAAATACGTGCTGATATTATTTTTAACATAATTTTACTTAAAAATTAAAACATAATTCTTTTCAAGTAGGTAATTAGTTCAATAGAAAGAGCGAATGCATCTTAAGCAGTAGTTTAGGAGTTCGATTCCTAGTTGGTTTAACATTTCTTACTGTTGATATAACAAAGTATGTAGGAAATGAATAGTGAGTAAATCACCGTGTATATTATATTTTTTAGCCATTTTATTATCAGATTGAGGAATAATTGAAAATAATTTATATTAATTAGACATTTTTTAAAAAGGCAATTTATTTGCAAATAACAGAATTTAAAATTATGAGATTAGACCTCACAAGCCTAAAAATGAAGGTGATGTATATTAGTTATTATTTAGAGGTATTAAAAGAATATGATGAATTTAGAGGAAGAGTAAGCAGGAAGAAATTCTGGATGTTTGTACTTGTTTCAGCTATTGTTAGTATTTTATTGATTTTTATAAATATAGGGGTATTTTTAGTGTATAGTTTGTTAGTTATTCTACCTTCATTGGGAGTTACAGTAAGAAGATTACATGATACAAATAGAAGTGGCTGGTTTCTTTTATTAGAATTAGTTCCTATAATTGGAGGAATTTTTATATTAATATTATGTGCTGAAGAAGGGACTCCTGGTGAAAATGAATATGGTAAAAAACCTATAAAATAGTTAATTCCTATTAAAGTTAAAAAATTATTATAAAACCGTGTAGTCAACCTTGCAAGCTATTTCATCTAACCAAAAAAAATAATTGATAAATTTCCCATGGACTGATTAAATGGGGGAATTTCAAAAGAAACCAAAGTTTCTAATGTAATAGGAATTGATATAGGATTTCGAATATTAGCTGTTACTAATGTTAAAACTCCTTAAGAAAAAGATATTAATCGACAATTTTACAGTGTTAAACAACCGGGCTTTATCCGTAAAAAATATCATTCTTTAAGAAAAATGTTAGGTCAAGCTAAAAAGTTTGATGTTATTAAAGCTATTAATGACAAAGAAAAGAGATGGATGATTGATTTAAACCATAAAATTAGTCGTCAGTTTATTAAACTTGTTGTGCAAGAGCAAGTTGGGTCTATAGTTATGGAAGATCTATAGAATATATGAAATATTAATCAAAGTCTTAATAGAGCAGATATAAATCTTCATAACTGGACTTTTTATCCACGCTGATTTAAATGCAAGTCGTAATATAACTAATAAATATTTATAAAAATAATTTGTTAAATTGTTAATTGATTAAGTGTTTGAGTACCTATATTAGCAATATTGCCAGGATTATGCTACTAGAATGCATAATCGGCTATCTCAGGAGGTCTGATGGTACTGTCTAAAGTTTAAGTTTATGAAAGTCTTGATGATCTAATGCTGAAACTATCAATGTGCTATTTTAAAAAGTTTCAGTGAACTTGCCTACCAGAAATGGACTAGTATTTAATTATAAGACAACCTTGTGACGGACTCGTCTGCCTAATACCGAAATAATCATTACTTAGTATAAAGAAGAGTTTGGTGTTAGTTCCTTTAAGGTATCCACGTTCGTTAAGATATGAAGGGTCGGGAAAGATGTCATTATTGTGAGATAATATCAAACTAAAATGGAGGAAAAATAATATGAAAAAACAACGAAAACCATATTCATCTAAAAAGCCACCTATTCCATTAGAAAGCCATTCAAAAATAGAAAATTGGATTCAACAAGTAATGCCAGATACTTACCCAATTGTAAAGATGCTGGATGAATTAATCTGTAATAATATTTCGGGACTTCAATATGCTATCAAGTGGGGAAAAGTATATTACGGATTACCAGAACTCGGATGGATTATTGAAATGGCTGCATATAAAGTTTCAGTTAATATAGTTTTTTTAGCTGGTAAGGAACTTGACCCACCGCCACCGCTTGGAGACGAAAAACGAGCCCGATACATTAAGTTGAAAACAATTGAAGAAGTGAATCATCCTAAGATAAAAAAATGGATTCAGCAAGCCAGTCATATGACAGGTTGGAAATGACGGTCTGATAGTCTATAATTTATAAAAATATTTAGTATTTCGATATTAGATTTTTAAAAAGACTTTTAGCTCCAAATAAAATAAACGTTTATTAAACCTTGCAATTTAAAAAAAGAATATAAAAACAAATAGTATAATAAAATATTAATTTAATAGCATTTGACAGCAATTAATTGTTAGCCTATTATAAGGAGAATAGGTGCTCTTTTTTATTTGGATTATCTTTTTGGACATTTTTTATTGATTTAAACAATATAAAAAGCAAAGCAAATTATTAGTATATTAAAAATTGGTATACATAGATAAGATACAATAGATCATAAATCTAATGTTATATTATTCTATGAAATTATTAGATTCCTATTTTATGATTTTACCATTTTGGTAGTCTATTTCAGTATAATTTATATTATCATCTTTTATAGCTTGTCTAACATTATATTGAAGAATGGGTTGGAAAAAATTCATATCAACTACTGAATTTATTGCGCATACAGGGCAGGCCATCTCACAAATAAAACAAAGTTCACAATCTTTATCCCATTTTGGTCTTTTATTATTATCTAAAGTAATATTATTTTGAGGACATTTCTTTACACATTTCCCACAACCAATACAATTTTTATTGCTTGAAAAAAGTTTGCTATAAATATTACTAATTAATTTTCTCTTTGTTAATATAGATTCAAATTTATAAATAATACCTTTTTCAGTTATATTTTTATAATAACTCTGTTGAATTTTATATTTATTTGGAAAAGAATTCATCAATGATATGGCAAAATTTTTGGCTTGGTTGAGTTCTCTTTCATTAGGGTGACCTTTTGAAAAATATATACCTTGATTTAGATAACCTAGATATTTATCAGCACCTCTTGCAGCAAAAAAACCAATATTGACAGCATTTTTTTCTTTTAGTATACTTTTCATTTTATTTGGAACATCAAAGAAATAAGTTCCATAACTAATGAAGGTAAATACAGGTTTATCATTTAAATTTGGTAAAGTATTTAGATAGTCTTTTACTAAAAATGGTAATCTATAATAGTAAACGGGTGAACCAAATCCTATCAAATCATAATCTAATATATCATTTGGCTTATCATATTTGATATTTTTAAAAACTACATTCCAGTCATAATTTTTAATTGTATTACCAATGGATTCAGCAATTTTCTTGGTCGAATTTGTTTGTGAAAAATATACAATTAAGCATCTCATCTTATTAACCTTCTCTCCATATCTATATAGCCCCTATATTACAGCTTTTTCATATCAGTGGGTAATTTAAATAGTATATATTTTAGAAAATAATACTTAAACAAGTTAGATGTAAATATGTAATAAAGGTTTATTTATTTAAAAATGTAATGCCATATCTAATCCACATCTTTATTGATATTATTTTGTAATTTTATTATGTATTAGTTTTTCTGAATTCTATTTTTTCATGGCTATATTAAATATTATAAATTATCATCTTATTACAATTATAACTTATTTAACAAATTTATATAACTTGTAACCTAATATAATATCTTGACAACTATTAGTTTTATTATTTTATTTAGAAACGAGAATTTAATAACTTGATTATTCAGAGATATTAGACTTCTCTACAAATATTATTTTTTTTGTTCTTTTATAGAGGATAATTGCTTTAGTCCTATAATTATAACTTATAAAAAATAAGGAATAAAATGAATTGGGAATGAAATAAATTATGACTCCTGTTTAATTTATGCAAATTTTTATTTTCAAGGGGGTAACTATTATAAAAATTACAGCTTTTGTAGGTAGTGCAAGAAAAAAACACACATATGAGGCAACTAAAAAATTCTTAAAAAGTTTACAAAGATATGGGGATATAGAATATGAAATAGTGATGTTAAGTGATTATAAATTGCATATATGTAAAGGATGCAAATTATGTTTGGATAAAGAAGAAGATTTATGTCCTTTAGAAGATGATAGGGATATACTAATAAAAAAAATTAAAGATTCAGATGGTATAGTGTTAGCAACCCCTAACTATTCATTTCAAGTCTCAGGATTAATGAAAGTATTTTTAGATAGATTAGCTTTCTTTTTTCATCGTCCCCAATTTTTTGGTAAGACATATACTAATATAGTAGTACAAGGAATTTATGGAGGAAAGAAAATAATTGAATATTTAAATCAAATTGGTAATGGTTTAGGGTTTAATGTAAAAAAAGGGGTTTGCTTAAAATCCCTGGAACCAATTTCAAAGAAACAAGAGATGAAAAATAATAAAAAGATTGATAGATTAAGTGAAAAATATTATAAGCAATTAATAAAACAGGATTATCCTAATCCTTCTATTTTTAAACTGATCTTATTTAGAATGTCCAGATCTAGTATCAAAGTTTCTTTAAATGAAGATTATAAAGATTATAGACACTATAAAGAAAAAGGATGGTTTGATTCAAGTTACTATTATCCAGTGAAATTGATTTTTTTAAAACAAATTATTGGTTTAATATTTGATAAATTAGCAGTTCGCATGTCAAAGAATGATAAATCATAATTTAAAAAAATATAAATAAAACCATTTAGAAACCTAAAATTCAATATCCTTTTGTCTGATATTGTTATTTCTCAAAAGTTGGTTAAAATATGTAGATCTGGGACTAGCTTTACTATTCAATAGTTCAATTAAAGACATAACATCTGATTCTGCTCTATGTGCTTGTTCAGTATCTATATCATGATCATTTAACAAGTTTTGCAATCCCTTAGAATTAAAGCCCCTTTTTCTCCATCTGATTCCATTCATGCTACAAAGCCATACTTTACTATTGAGTTTCTTAAATTCTTTTTCTATAAATCTTTTATCAAAAGAAGCATTATGGGCTACTAGAAAATCAGCTTCATCAAAAAGAGAGTATAACCTCTGGTAATCAATTTGCTGATCCTTGAGCATATCATGTGTAATATTATGAACATTTTGAGCTTCTGGATTAATGTCAACATTAGGTTCTCTTAAGCCTGTATACTTATCAATAACTGTTAGAGATCCTTGTTTATCAAATTCAACTAATACAGCAGTAATTTCAATAAATTCATCTATTGTAGTTAAACCTGTAGTCTCAGTATCTAGGATTAAGGCTTTGTTATTATACCTATTTCCATTAGATCTACTTTGGGTTGAATCATTGGTTTTATCTTCGATATTAACTTTGGCTTTACCCTGAGCGTGGTCTGAAGAGGATTCCTGTCTATTACTCCTAAAATAATACCATACGATTAATATTATAGCTATCATTAAAAACAAATACATACTGTTACCCCCTCAATTTTATTTAGCTACTTAAATCTTTCTATAGTTTAATTGAACAAAATTTCAATAATTCCTTTAGATTGAAATTGGAATAATATATCAGATACATAATTATAAAAATGATTTTACAATAAGATCTTAAAATAATATTGAAAAACTTTTTTAATATATTACTTATTATTACTTTTAAACCTTAATTTTAGGATAAAAATAATCATCATAATTATTTTTAATAATATCTGTATTTAAACCGTACTTTTTAATAAGCATTTTACATAGAACATAAAGTTGATATAATTAATAAAGGTTTATTTAACTTTCTAAGTAAAAATTCTAAGGGATAGATGCATTGTTTCTTAAAAATTATTTGATTTTCCTGAAACAATGCACTTATATCTCTTATTTTAAGAGGTTATTACTGAATTTTTTCTTAAAAGTATATATTATGATTAATAAAATATGATTACATTTAAAATCAAGAAGTGGTGGAAAAGATGTTTAAAAAAAGTATTCTCATATTAGGCTTGATCATATTAATAATAACATTTAATACGATGGCAGTTGCAGAAGATTTATCAATGACTATTATTTATGATAATTATTCCTATCAAGAAAATTTAAGTACTGATTGGGGTTTTTCCTGTTATATAGAAGGTTTGCATGATAATATTTTATTTGACACAGGTAAAAATGGTGTAATACTTTTAGATAATATGGAAAGATTAGCTATAAAACCAGAAATTATTGATACCATTATTCTTTCACATCATCACCAGGACCATACAGGAGGCCTAAATGATTTCTTGAATTCAAATAATGAAGTAGATGTATATATTCCTAATTCATTTCTTGACATGCAAAAACAAAATATAAAACAAGCAGGAGCAAATTTAATAAACATAGTTGATTCAACAAAAATATGTGATAGTGTCTTCTCTACAGGAGAATTAGGAGTTGTCGTAAAAGAACAATCATTGATTATTAAAACAAATAAAGGTTTAGTTATCATAACAGGTTGTGCTCATCCCGGTGTAGTTAAAATAGTAAAAAAAGCGAAAGAACTCTACAGTGAAGATATTTACTTATTAATGGGAGGTTTTCATTTAAACGATGAGAATACTTCTGAAATAAAAGAAATTGCTGAGCAATTAAAAAAGGAAGGAGTTATTAAAGTAGCTCCTAGTCATTGTTCAGGAGATAAGGCAAGAAATATTTTTTCACCTGTTTTTAAAGATAATTATATTATTTCAGGTGTGGGTAAAAAAATAATAATTAAAAATAGTTTTGAAAATAAGGTACCTTAAATGTTAAAATATATAATAAGAAATATTGACAAGTAAACTGTATATGATAAAGTAAAGATACTAACTAATAACAGAAAATGATTTCATGAATTTCTCCATCTAGACCCATAGTTTAGATGGATTTAATTAATTTTTTATGGACAATAATAATACCAGGGAGTGATATTATTAAAAAGAAGTTTTGGAAATTAAAAGAAAAGATGTTTGTATTTTTACATCAAAAAAACAGTTATTTATTCTTTTTAATTGGACTAATCACTGGGATAATTTTTATGTTAGCTAATTTTGTCAAAGATATTAGCATTGGTATTACAGCTTTGATTATTGGTATTATAATATTTGAGATTTTTAAACATTATTTTGGGGAAACCCCCAATATAATTGTAACTGATCATGAAGATAAAGAAGAAACGTATGCAATGATTAAAAAAGCAATTCAAGATTCTATTGAAGAAAAAACAAAAGAAGCAGACTAAAAAGAGTAAAATTTATAAAGGGGTATACTATTATTAAAAATAATAGTGTGCCCCTAATTTTTTATTATATAAACCTAATAATTTAGAGATCTCTCTATATCATTTCAACATATTTAAAGGAAAATTACATTCAATATATAATTTATTATTTAATAATACATATTTTGAGTATTATAAAGTGAAAATTATTTAAAATAAAAATTATAAATATGGAGGTCTAAAATGGACAAAAATAAGATGCATTCTATATGTGCAAAATGTGATGTAAAAACATGTAGTACTAATTCAAAGGATTATCCTGATTGGTGTTTGCAGGGGAAGGGAAACTGGCTGCAAAATGCTTTAAAAGAATATAAGAAAGAAGAAAATATAAGTCTATATAAAACTGCAGCTCATATTGAAACTACGGGATATAAAAAGTGGCCAAGATTAAAAGAAATTGCGGAGTATGCTATAGCTTCTAACTTTGAAAATTTAGGTATTGCATTTTGTATTGGCTTAGAAAAAGAAGCTAAGATAGCTACTAAATATTTTGAAGGTAGAGGATTAACAGTTAATTCAGCTGTCTGTAGTTGTGGGAGCATTGATAAGGCAGATTTGGATATTCCGCCTGAGGATAGATTTTCACCGAAAGGATTTGAAGCAGGTTGCAATCCTATTGGTCAAGCAGAGTTATTATCTGAATGTAAGACAGATTTTAATATAGTTTTAGGTCTTTGTGTAGGACATGATAGTCTGTTTTTTAAACATTCCAAAGCACCGACTACAGTTTTAGCTGTGAAAGATAGAGTTTTAGGACACAATCCTTTAGTTGCCGTCTATAATGCTGATAGTTATTATAGTCATCTTTTTGAAAATGAGGAATAAATTTTTAATAGTGATATAATATTAACAATTATTGTTATATTTGAAGGTATCTTTAAGAAATTATAGAAATATTAAAGATAAGGATAATAAAAAGAATTTAGATTTCTATATCTGGGAGGAATAAAATACAATGGCCGAGGATTTGACGTTTGCGCTGGATATTGGTACAAGAACTATAATTGGATTACTCATTAAAAAAGATAAAACTGGTTATGAAATTATACATTCTGCAGTAAGCGAACATCCAACCAGGGCAATGCTGGATGGTCAAATACATAATGTAGTGGAAGTAGCCGGGGAAGTAAAAAAAGTTAAAGAAGAATTAGAAGCAAAGTCAGGAAAAAAGTTAAAAAAAGTTGCCATTGCTGCAGCTGGGCGAGCCTTAAGAACGGTTAATCAAAGTTTTAATTTAGAATTAGATAAAAAAACCTTTATTGAAACTGAAGATGTAAATAGGTTAGAACTTTTAGCCATTCAGAAAGCACAGAGTAATCTATCTGCTAATGAAAACCAAGCAGAAGAAAATCTAAATTACCACTTTGTAGGTTATAGTGTTAGTAAATATAGATTAGATGGCATAGAAATTGGGGAATTAATAGGTCAAAGAGGTCAAAATTTAGAAGCAGATTTAGTAGCCACCTTTTTACCACGTATTGTAATTGATTCCTTACTTTCCGTTATTAATAGGGTAGATTTAGAAGTAGAACATCTGACCTTAGAGCCGATTGCTGCTTCTCATGTTGTTATACCAGAATCAATGAGTACTTTTAATTTAGCCTTAGTAGATATTGGAGCCGGTACCTCTGATATTGCTATTACAAAAGATGGTTCAATTATAGGTTATGATATGGTGCCAATTGCAGGAGATGAGATAACCGAACAAATATCTGAAAGTTTTTTAATTGACTATAATACGGCTGAAAAAGTAAAATGTAATCTTCAAAAAGAAGAAACCTTAAATGTTAAAACAATCCTTGGTGATGATATTGAAATAGACAGTCAGAGTGTCTTAGAAGTAATTGAACCACAATTAGATACTTTAACTGAATCAATTGCTGAAAGCATATTAAATATAAATACTACTCCTCCCCAAGCTGTGATATTTATTGGTGGAGGTAGCTTAACATTAGGTCTAAAAGAAAAGTTCTCTGATAAAATAGATCTTATCCCTAATAGAATTGGGATAAGAAAAAAAGATGATTTAGAAAATGTTCTCGGTGAAATAGAAAAAATTAATTCAACCCAGACCTTAACACCTATTGGAATCGCTGTGACCACTGAAGAGACCCAAAATAAAGCAGTATTTATAGATGTAGAAGTAAATGATGAAACAGTTAATTTACTAACAATTTCTCAACCTACTATTGCTGATGCTTTTTTAGCTGCTGATATTGATATAAAAGATATTACTCCTTCTATGGGTATGGGCATAACCTGTACTATCAATGGAGAATTAAAGACAGTAAAAGGTGAATTTGGGGAAAAAGGATCCCTTTATTTAAATGGCAGAGAAGCAAGTCTAGATACAAAAGTAAGTACTGGGGATCAGATAAATTTCGACTATGCTAAGCCTGGTAAAGATGCAAAAGCTTTAATTGAAGAACTAATACCTGATAAAGACTTAGTTTCATATCATATTTATTTAGATGGAAGTAAAAACGAGGTTAAAACCCAGATCTATCAAAATAAAAACTGGGTAACGAAAGAAACTCCTGTTAAAGATGGTGCAAATATTAAATATAATATACCTCAGACAATTAAAGATGGTATATCACAACTTTTAGAAATACCACCAGATATTTTAGGAAATAAAAGAATAGAATTTACTTTCAATGGTGAGAAAAAAGAAATTGTCAAATCTCCTTATTTAATAAGAGAAGAAGGCAATTTAGTCAATTTAGATCGTAAAATTGAAAACAATCTTAAATTAACTGTAGAAAAAAAAGAAAATAATGAAGTAACAATTGGGGATTTTTTGCAGACAGAAGGGAATAATGATATAAAGATTGAATTTAATGGAAGTGATTTAGAAATACCAAACAAATTTTGGGAGATAGGTGTTAATGGAGACCAGGAAGATATTAATTACAAAATCGAAGAAGGAGATAAAATAAGAGCTTGGTCAAAAAAATTAACTGTAGATCGAGTTTTTGAGCATATTAATTATAATATTTCAAATACTATGAAGGAAAATTTGAATATTAAGATTAACCAAGAAGAAGCTAGTTTGAAATCTAAAATAAAAGATGGAGATAAGTTACTTATTGAAGTTTCTAAAAAAAGCAATAAATTTTAAAATAATAAGATATAAAGATTAAAGAATGCCGGGCTTTGCCCGGCATTAGTATTTGTTAATTTAGTTGGAAAGTGGGTGTTTTTTCTTTATCTTGAGCAGCTTCTATTAATTCCTTAGTACGGGCCACATCATCTTCATCAAATTTACTTAAATCTTTATCGTTTTCTAGAGCTTCATATATTTTATCAAAGGTTAGATAATCAATACCAAGATCTTTTTCATCTCGGTCATTATCACTACCAATAAGACCTCCGCTTGGTTCACGATTTATAATTTCTTTAGGTACTTCCATTTGTTTAGATAGTTTCCAAACTTTAGTTTTTGTTAAGTCTCCTAAGGGACGCATGTCAGTAGCTTCATCACCATGTAATGTATAGTAACCAGAAAGGATTTCGCTTTTATTGCTGGTACCCATTACTACATAGTTTAATTTTTCTGCTATGTAGTAAAGTGTTAACATTCTTAAACGAGTTTGAATATTTTGTTCTGCTGGATCACTTGATGGTATTTTAGACTGGGGACAGTATTCTCTTTCTGCTTTGTTAATCTCAATTTGATGAAAAGTTTCTTCAATTTTATTATTAACTTCCTCTAAATTTACTGTCATTGTTTCAATATCAAATTCTTCAGCTAATTTATTAGCATATTTGATATCTTTAGAAACGGTACCACTTGCAGGCAGTAAAACACCTAATAAATTATCACCAAAAGCTTCTTTACATAAAGCAGCAACCAGTGAAGAATCAATACCACCACTTAGTCCTACGACTACTCCTTCAGCATCTCTTTTGTCTACTTCTTTTTTCATCCATTCCTGAATTTCTTTTCCTAAATTTTCATCAATCATTATTTTACTATTACCTCCTCGAGGTTGTTTAATAAAATACATCATTGACAAAACCATTAAGATTATAAAAAAGCTAGAGGGGATTGTCAAGTTATAGAGTAAATTAATTTCTTAAATTATTAACTCTAAGATAATAAAGGAAATTATTATACAATTTAATACTGATATATAAGGGGGAAGAGTGATTTTGTTTATTAATCAAATATATTATTTTTAAATTGCTTATATTAAAATTTTTGAAAATTTAAACTTGAATTTATTGCTTTTCATTCATTGACTTCTATTTTTTTATATGGTATTATCGTTCTATAATTAGTCTATATTGACATACTAATTAGTATAATAGAGTTTTTTTTTATAACAATGTTTTACAAAAATTAAATATTAAATGTGTAATCGGAATTATCATAAGAATTTATTAGAAGGGAGTAGTTAGATGATTTCTTACATAATAAGAAGACTAATATTAATTGTTCCAGTATTAATAGGAGTTTCTATCCTGGCATTTTTAATGACCGTTTTAGCCCCAGGTGATCCAGCTTCAATTATGGCCGGACCACAAGCTTCCGAGTCAGATATTGAAAATATAAGAGTAAAATTAAAGCTGGATAGACCTCTTCATATCCGTTATTTTACCTTCCTTAAAGGAATTGTTACATTTGATCTCGGCCAATCAGTACAGTCCCAAAAGCCTGTGAGAGAGATGCTTTTAACTAGATATCCTAATACTTTAGTTTTAGCGACAGCTAGTATGATTATTGCTACTATAGTAGGACTAATTGCAGGTATTATTTCAGGTGTAAAACAATATTCTGTATTTGATTATATGAGTATGTTTGTTGCCCTTATTGGTATTTCATTTCCTACTTTTTGGATTGGTTTAGTTTTGATGTATATATTTTCAGTTAAATTAAGGATATTACCGGTGAGCGGCCTACCAGCTGAATGGTGGACCGTAGAGGGGCTTAGGCATTTAATCCTTCCTGCCATTACTTTAGGAGTATATTCTGCTGCTTTAATAGCAAGAATGACAAGGTCTTCCATCTTAGATATTTTACAAAATGATTATATACGTACAGCTAAAGCTAAAGGAGTGAAAGGTAAGAGAATAGTGTTCAAGCATATTTTAAAAAATGCATTTATACCTGTGATTACAGTTATTGGACTTAATTTCGGCCGTTTATTAGCTGGAACTGTTATTACTGAATCGGTATTTGGAATTAATGGTATCGGCAGATTAGCTGTTAGGGCAATTAATACCCGAGATTTTCCTGTAGTCCAAGGATGTGTATTAACTATTGCTTTTACTTTTGTTTTTATAAATTTAATAGTTGATATCTTGTATGCATTTCTTGATCCTAGGATTAGTTATAGTTAGTGAGGAGGGAGTAGTATGGAGGGAAAAAATGATAGAAGAGAGATTAGTATACAGAGTAAACGCTGGGCTAAATTTAAAAAGAATAAAATGGCTGTAATAGGAACTTTTCTAATATTATTACAGTTTTTTATAGCAATATTTGCACCTTTTTTAGCTCCCTATGATCCATATGAACAGAATTTAATGAAGATGACCTTACCGGTAGGAACGGAAGGACATCTATTAGGAACTGACAACTTTGGGCGTGATATTTTAAGTCGATTAATTTATGGTTCAAGAATTTCACTAATTGTTGGTTTAAGTTCTGTTTTATTTGGTCTTTTAATTGGAGTTACATTAGGTTTAATAGCCGGCTATTATTCTAAATTGGATAATATAATAATGCGGCTAATTGATATTATGCTTTCTTTTCCAGGAGTATTATTAGCGCTTGCCATTATAGCGATGCTTGGTCCTGGTCTGATCAATGTGATAATTGCAATAAGTATCTGGTCAATTCCTACCTTTACCAGGTTAGTAAGGAGTCAAGTATTGCAGATTAAAGAATATGAATATGTTTTGGCCGCAGAAGCTTTAGGAGTTAAGGACCATAAAATATTGATTAAACATATTTTGCCGAACTGTATTGGACCAATTATTGTATATGCAACGTTAAGGATTGCTTCCGCTATTTTATCAGCTGCAGCATTAAGTTTTCTAGGCCTGGGAGCTCAACCGCCTTTGCCCGAATGGGGAGCAATGGTCAGTGCGGGTAGGTCATTTATATATAATGCACCTCATATGATTATAGTACCAGGCTTGGCTATTATGATGTTAGTCTTAAGTTTTAATTTAGTAGGTGATGGTCTTAGAGATGCATTTGATCCTAGTAATTTAACTTAAAAAGGAGGCGATTATTGAGAAGCAAAAAGGAACTTAATTAGGTAATGGCTAATGAAAATGAAAATTAAAGAAGAGAGTAGAGAGGAGAATTTATATGTTAAAAAAGTTGATTGTTTTATTTACTTTAGTCTTTGTATTGTTTAGTTTAGGGGTAGGAGCTCAGGGAAAGGTTCTCAATTTTGCCACTAGTTCTGAAATAGTAGGATTATCACCGGTACTAACCAATGATAATGTTACTTCCGATGTATTAGCCCAAATTTATGATACTCTATTTGTTAGGAACCCTGAAACAAATGAATTAGAACCAAGTCTGGCAGTAAGTTATGAAAACCCCGATTCAAAAACCTGGATCATTCATTTAAGAGAAGGGGTTACCTTTCATGATGGAACTCCTTTTAATGCAGAAGCAGTCAAATTTACTTTTGAAAGAATTGGAGACCCAGAGGTTGCCTCTCCGAGAGCAAGTTTAGTAGAACCAATTGAATCAATAGAGGTTCGCGATGAATATACTGTAGTAATGAAAACAAAGTATCCTTACGGTCCATTTCTTGCAACCTTAACCCATAGTAATGCCTCAATTGTGAGTCCGACTGCTGTTGAAAGACATGGTGATTTAATGCAAAATGCAGCAGGAACTGGTCCCTATGTTGTAGATGAATGGGTTTCCGGAGACCACATTGCGTTAAAGAAAAATGAAAATTACTGGGGAGAAACAGGTAATGTTGATAAACTTGTCTTTAAAATTGTTCCAGAAGCAGCCACTAGAATTGCAATGCTAGAAACTGGAGAAGTAGATTTCTTAGATACAATTCCTCCAGAACACTTAGACCGTCTAAAAAATAATCAAGATATAGAAGTTAAACTTGTACAAGGTAGCCCTATTAGATACTTCGGCTTTAACTTTAAAAAAGAGATATTTAATAATTTAAAACTAAGGCAAGCAGTAGCTCATGCGGTAAACCAAGAAGCTTTAGCTTCCACCTTAAATGGCCTTGGTTATGCTTCTCATGGTATTATAGGACCTAAAGTTTTTGGATATAAAGAGGAAATTGAAGAATATGGTTTTGAATATGATTTAGAAAAAGCAAGAGAGCTATTAGCAGAAGCAGGTTACCCAGATGGATTTGAAACAACTATCTGGTCAACTTCTTATGACACATATTACCAGCGTATGGCACAAATATTACAAGCTGAATTAAAGAAAATTGGAATTGATGCAGATGTAAAACTACTAGAATGGGGTAATTATTTATCTGCAACTCAAAAAGGAGAGCAGGATTTATTCCTATTAGGCTGGTCTAATCTTACAGGTGATGGTAGTGAACTAATTTATCCTAATCTTCACTCTGATAACTTAGGGGGAGCTAATAGAACCTTCTATGAAGGTGCAGATGAAATGATTACTGCTACCAGAACTACTGTTGATCAGGAAGAAAGATTAAGATTATTACATGAAGCAAATAAATATTTAGTTCAACAAGCAGTATGGATTCCTTTATACCATCAAACAGTAGTAGCAGCTACTAGAAATAATGTAAGCAATCTCATTATTAAACCTAATGGTGAATGGTTAGTTAAAGATGTGGTCTTAGAATAAATATAGTTTAAAAAATATATATTAACGGGGGCAGTTGCTACTGCCCCTTTTATAATCGTTAGAAAAAACTGGAATTTAAACTTTAAATCATATATAATTTAAAATGAATTAATAGATAAAAATATATAGATATATTAAATTAGGAGGAAGAAAGTTGAGTTTAAAAGTTGCTGTAGCTACTGACCAAGGGGAAAAGTTTGTTAATAGACATTTTGGAGATGCAGAATTTTATTATATATATGAAGTTGATAAGAATAAGGCTGATTTCAAGTTGAAAATAGCTAATAATTCCGTAGAAGAAAGAAAACATGCCGATCCTAATAAGGCTAAAAGTATTGTCAAAATTTTAAAAGAAAAAGATGTGCAAGTTGGTGTTAACCTTAAATTTGGTCCGAATATCAAAAGAGTTAAAAAGCATTTTGTCCCAGTATTAATTGATACATCTGATATTGAAAAAGGTCTAAAAAAATTATCGGATAATTACGATGAACTAAAAAAGCTATGGGATCAGGGAGAAAAGAGATCTCATTTTAAATTTTAAGGAATAATTGTAAATTAATTAAGCATTTATGATTTTGCCCTTAACTGAGGTGATCTTTATTGGATATCACTAAAGACAAAAACATCTGGAAGTTTAGTTTTTATGGCTTTTTTAAGAATCTTAAATTTTTCGAGCCATTTTTATATGTATATTTTTTATCCATAGGTTTAACATACTTTCAGATTGGAACTTTAATATCAATCAGAGAAATAATAAAAAATGTTTTAGAAGTACCTTCCGGTATATTTGCAGACTATTATGGACGCAAAAGCTCTATGAAGATTTGTTTTATACTTTATATAATATCCTTTTTAATATTTTATTTAGGCAATAATTTTATTGTATTAATCCCTGCGATGTTATTTTTTGGAGCCGGTGAAGCGTTCCGTAGTGGTACCCATAAAGCAATTATCTTTACTTATTTAGATTATAAAAATATCAGTGATAAAAAAGTTGAAGTATATGGACGTACTAAATCATATTCTTTATTAGGTTCTTCACTCTCTGCAATATTAGGAGCAGTTGTTGTTTTTATTGAATCTGGTTATCGGTATATCTTTTTATTTTCAATTATACCCTACATAATTGATTTCTTTTTAATAAGCTCTTATCCTGATTATTTAGAAGGAGATTCCAATAAAAGTTTGAATTTTTCAGAAGTTAAGGAAGGTATTAAAAATAGTTTTAAGAATATAAAAAATATAATACATCTGCGGATTGGTTTGATTAATTCAGGAATTTATGATGGTTACTTTAAAGTATTAAAAGACTATCTGCAGCCACTTTTAAAAACACAATTATCGGTATTAACAATCAGTTATATGTTCTCTACTGAAGAAAAGATGCTCTCTGTTTTATTAGGTGTTTCTTACTTTTTTATTAATATTATTACTTCATTTACAACGAGAAATTCTTACAGATTAAAAAAATACTATACAGGTTCATTTAAAGTATTAAATTATATATTTATTTCAACAGCAATTTTAATTGGATTTATCGGATTATTGTACTGGCGTAATTTGCCGTTATTAATTATCTTATTTTATTTAATCTACTATATTATCAGAAATTTAAGAAGACCTTTTATGTTAGATTATCTAAGTGATGTTATTAATAAAGATGAAAGAGCTACTATGCTTTCTATTGAATCCCAATTAAGAACTGTCATAATAATTGTTTTAGCTCCAATATTAGGAGCTATAGCAGACTATTGGGGGCTTTGGATTATGTTTGAAATAGCTTTTATTTCAATGGCAGCTTTTTATTTGATTATTAGTGTAACAGATATTAAATTGATGGATCAAAGTAGTTAATAATATTTAATATAAATTCTTAAGTTTTCTTTTAAAACAAAAACAATGATAACAGAGGAGTGTAGTATATGAGGACAATAGGAACACAGGTACGTGGAATTAGAATTCCAATTATTAAAGAAGGTGATGACCTAGCTGAGATTGTAGTTAATTATTTGAAGAAGTCATGGGAACATGAGAATTATGAATTAAAAGATAATGATGTAGTAGGAGTTACAGAATCTATTGTAGCCCGGGCTCAAGGTAATTATATTGATATTGATGATATAAAAGAAGAGATTAATCAAAAGTTAGCATCTGATGAGATAGGGATTGTTTTTCCAATCCTAAGTAGAAATAGATTTTCCATGATTTTAAAAGGAATTGCAAAAAGCAAAAAGAAAATATATATACAGTTAAGTTATCCTAATGATGAAGTGGGTAATCCGTTATTAGAGGAAGAAGAGATGGTAAAACAAGGTTTTAACCCCTATACAGATACTATTAATGAAGAAGAATATTATAATTATTTCGGTAATTTTAAACATCCCTTTACTGGAGTTAATTATGTAGATTTATATAAAGAAATAGCTCAAGATACAGAAATAGAGGTATTACTTTCTAATCGTCCCGAAACTATCTTAGAATATACTAAACATGTTATTGCAGCCGATATCCATACCAGATTTAAAACAAAAAATAAGTTAAAAGAAAAGGGAGTTGAGAAAGTTATAGGTCTTGATGATATCTGTAACGAAGATAAGGGTAAAGGTTATAATGAAGAATATGGTTTATTAGGTTCTAATAAAGCTTCTGATACTGAACTGAAATTATTTCCCCGTGATGGACAAATTTTAGTTAATAAAATACAAAAGAAATTAAAAGAGATGACCGGTAAACATGTAGAAGTAATGATTTATGGTGATGGGGCTTTTAAAGATCCTGTCGCTAAGATTTGGGAATTAGCGGATCCGGTAGTATCACCAGCTTATACTTCTGGTTTAGAAGGTACCCCTTCTGAAGTTAAAATTAAATATCTAGCAGATAATGATCTAAGCCATTTAGAAGGTGAAAAATTATTGAATTCAATGAAAGAAGAAATAAAAAACAAGGAAGAAGACCTTGTAGCAAATATCAAATCACAGGGAACTACTCCGAGAAGGTTAACTGATCTTTTAGGTAGTCTTTGTGACCTAGCTAGTGGAAGTGGTGACAAAGGAACTCCGGTTATACTAATTCAGGGATACTTTGATAATCTAGCTGATGAATAATAAGTTTTAAACTATTAACTCTGCTTTTTGGCAGAGTTTTCATTTTAATAAATTCAGGGTGTTTAATAAGAATTTATTAATAATTAAGGGTGCACTATGTACAGGGAAGTATATATTATAAGATATTGTACAAGATATAATTTCTTTTTTGTTTATACAAAAAATTCTGAATAGATTAATGTATTTATTGTAGATCAAAGAAGATAAAATTAATCATTTTGTACTCATAAACGTTGAAAAAGAATTGAGAAATAGCTTGATGTTCAGCAATAAACAGAGTTTTGTGTAAATTGAACAAGTTTTCAAATATAATAAAAAAAAATATAAATTGAAAATCTGGTTATTTAATTGATATCAATGAGAAAAGGCCGAGTTTAGTCACTGATTAGATTATAGATATATTAGATTAATCTTAAAAATTAAAAATAAAGAAATACATAATTTGTAGTATATGGACTTTTAGATAAGCTATACCCATCTAGTTTAATTAGAGGTATATTAATAATATTTAAGAAAATATATTATTATTCGTATTTAATAATGAGATGGCTGATTATAACTACTATAAAAAACAATATAAATTTGGAAATTAATAAATATTGAATATTGGTGTATTTGGAAAATTTATAAAATAAAGAAGGAAATTATCAATTTATGTACAATTATATAAATTACTAGATAAAATGAATTAAAATAAATATATTTCAAGAATATTTTTATAGATTATTAAGATTTTATTACTTAAGGGGAGGTGTTAATGTGGGTAAGATAGACAAATTATCCAACTTTTTAGAAGAAAATTTTCCCGATAAAGCTGAAGAAATTAGAGGAACTTTAAATGATTTAAAAGAAGTTATGTTAGACACTAACCTGGAGATTAGTGAATCTATGACTGATTTGATGTTAGATAATAAATATAATAAAGCAAGAAACTTTATAGATAAATCAGAAGATATTTCAAATTACATAAAAAAACTAGAAGATATTATTACAATGGTTGAAGTGGAGCAAAATGAGAAAAAGGTTAATGAAGAAGCTAATTCCGAAAATAATAAAATGAAAGAAAAAGATGAAGTGAAAGAAAACAAACCAGATACAGACATAGAGGATACTGAAATTTATGTAAATGATTATGAAGAGGAAGAAGTTTTCAATAAGTTATATCAACAAGATACTTCAGAGCCAAAAGAACAACAAGAAATAAATTCTGAAAACGAAACGGATGATCTCAAAACAGAAGAATTAGTTAGTGAAGAAATAGAAAATGGATATAATACTAATAAAGAAGAAGTATATAATGATATGGAACAAAAAGACAATGAAGAGCAAAACAAAATAAAGACTCAAGAAGTTACCAAAATGTTTGAGGAACAGGACGAAACTTATACATATAATGAGAATAATGTACATTATCTTGATGAGAACTTTAGAGAAAAAGTTCCTGCCGCATTTTATATAGGTGATGAAGGTAAGGAAGTAGAGAACTGGTCAGAAATGTTAGTAGAAACCTGTAAAATGCTCAAGGATAAAAATCCAGATAGATTTGTAGCTTTTATTAATGATGATGATTTTAAATTTATAAGCCGTTCTTATTTTTCATATAACAAAGACCAGATTACAAAACCAGAACCTATGCAGTTAAAAAATAGAAAAATATATATTGAAACTAAGTTGAGTCCAAATGTAGTGAATAAATTAATTCAAAAATTAGTTAATAAATATAATATTGATCAAAGGGATTATAAGATATATTATCAAAATGAAAAGTCTGTTTCTAAAGAAGATAAGAAAATTTCCTAATAGTTAAACAAAAATAATTGTAAATTAGTACCCCTGTAAAGGGGTATTTTTTTGTATAAAAAGTTATTTCCATTTGTAATTTAACTATAACTAGGTAATTTATTATAATATTAATAAAATATGATAATTAAGGGGAAATAACAAATTAAATTGTTGTAATAATAGAATTAACATATATATTTTTTAAAACAAAATTTTTACCACTTTAGAAAGAACAGTTCAAGAAATTGTTTTAATAAGTAAATAAGGTTTAAGAAATGCCGAATCATTTAATGTTTAAATAAGAAATAATTATACTACAAAGTAAAGATTAACTGCTTTAAAAGAACTGGCTATTATAGCTTAACTTTTATCAAGCAGAATATATAAATTTAAGATTTAAAATTATTAGTTTGAGTAAAAACAAATAATATATGGAAATAATCGATAAAATTAGATATAATTAAATTACAAGATAAAAAGCTATATATTTTATCCCCCATTATAATAGTTAATTAATTATATTATACGAGGAGGGGTATTATGGAAAAGATTCTCTTGGCAGTAGATGGTTCGGAGAGTTCTAGAAAAGCAGCTGATAAAGTGGCGGAATTGGTTAAGTCATTGGAAAGTGAAGTTACTTTAATTACTGTTTTGGAATCAAGTGATATTAAATTAAGAGAAGTAGATGCTTATATCCCAGATAAAACAATTGAGGAGTTAAGAGAAATTAATCGTGAAGAAATGAAAAAAAAGGGCAAAAAAGTATTAAAAGAAGCAGCAGAACATTTTACTGGTGTAGATACTAAGTTAAAAAAGATTATAAAACATGGAGATCCAGCTGATGTTATATGTGATTATGCTGAAGAAAATGATATTGATATGATAGTATTAGCAGATAAGGGTATAGGCGGAATTAAAAGATTCTTCTTAGGCAGTATAACTGAAAAAGTTGTCCGACATGCCCAAAATTCTGTAATGATTGTAAAATAGGATATGTCTTCAATAATCCCCTCATTTTGAGGGGTTATTTTTTTACATCAAGAATTAATAATATATGTTAATATTATGTTTATAGTTTTGAGAATAATTGTTATAATTAGATAATCATATAATAAAGCAGATAATTATCAAACACATATAAATATATTTTCTAAGGAGTGAACAATATGCAAAATAATCAAACTACTACAAATACTTTTAACTGGAAAGTTCTTATGATAATTACTACAGCAGGTTTTTTCTCTGGGGTATATAGAAATGGGATCATGACATTATTTCCTTTTTTACAAGCTGAATTTGATTTAAGCAGAGCACAGGTTGGTCTTTATTCTACCTTTTTGTTTTTTAGTATGGCGGTTGTAGTTATTTTTTCAGGTCATATTGCAGATTATTTTGGTGTCAAGCGAAGTATATTTTGGGGATTATCTTTAATGGGAGTTTTTATAATACTCCATTCTCTTGCAAATGGTTTTATGTTACTTATGCTATTTGCTATGTTAAATGGTTTGGGGTTGAGTATTATTTTGCCTTCCACTAGTAAAGCGGTCGCAGAATGGTTTAAAGGTGATAAACAATCGACAGCTATGGGTATTATGACAATGGGTTTTGCCCTAGGAGGAGTAGCCGGTGCCAGTATACTACCCTGGCTAGGAGTTAGAATAGGTTGGAAAATGCTTGTTACTTTATTAGGTATATTATTTTTATTAGTAGGAATCATCTTCTATTTTACTTATGAAGATAAAAATAATAATACTGATCAGGTTAATGAAGATAATAGTAATTCCTTTATTAATAACATCAATTCTTTTTTTAGTAATAAGTATTTAATTATACTTTGTATATTGGGAATAATTTTTGGTGTGGTTTCAGGTGTAGTTGTAACTCATTTTAGTTTCTTTTTATTTACCGATTATAATTTTACAGAAGTAACTGCTGGTTTAGGATTAATGGTACTACAAATCGGTAGTATGGCCGGTAGAACAGGCTGGGGTTATTTAAATGATAAATTTATGGGGGGAGTAGAAAGAAGAGGCTTTCTTATAGTAGGTATCTTGATGAGCCTAATTTCATTATTATTTGGACTTTTAAGTAATTTTAACCCGGTTTTACCTATAATATTAATACTTGCATTTTTTCTAGGTGCTACAGGCAGAGGCTGGCATGGATTATATTTTTCTGAAGTTTCAAATCAAGTAGGTGAAGAAAAAGCCGGTATGGGAATTGGTTTATCACTATTATTTATTAGGATAGGTATAATAGTAGGACCGCCCATTTTTGGATATATAGCTGACAGAACGGGTACTTATGCTTATAGTTGGTTATTATTAGGCATAATAACCATAGTATCTGTGATAACCTTAAACTACTTCTTATTAATGTATAAAGATAAGCAAAATGCTTAACTTTAAACAGTAGTTTTCAAATAATTTATTTTGTAAAAATTAAAAAGGAGTTTATTAATTAATATTTAAAGGAATAAATAAGAATTATCATAAAATTTAATATTATCTCTATTATTCATCAACCCAAATTATTAATAGTACAAGTATTAATGGTTTAATACAAACTGAATAGGAGGTAATAAATATGTTTCAAAAGAAGATATTACAGATGGTATTTAACAAAGCCAAAGGAGCAAATTTTGAAGTTACTTATTGGGATGGTCAAACGGAACAGTTTGGAGACGATGATTTTCAAGAACTAGATTTTAGAATTATTTTTAATGAAAAGTTAGATATAAATGAGATTCGCAAACAGCCTCAATTAAAGCTTGGAGAAGCTTATATGAGAGGTGATATTGATCTTGAAGGAAACTTAAAAGAAGTATTAAAATTTGGTGCTAAAAATGTAAATAGGTTAATGGAGGATGCTGGAGACTATATCCCAGATGATTTTTGGGAACGTCAAAAAGAAGCTTCTTTTGAGGAACAAAAAGAAGGAGTTCAGGACCACTATGACTTAGGTAACGATTTCTTTAAACTCTGGCAGGATGAAACTATGACATATTCCTGTGGATATTTTAAGTCCAAAGATGATGACTTAAAAAAAGCACAATTACAAAAGATAGACCATGTACTTAAAAAGTTAAACTTACAATCAGGTGAAAAATTATTAGATATTGGTTGTGGCTGGGGCTCATTAGCTATAAGGGCAGTTGAACAATATGGAGTCAAGGTTTTAGGTATTACTTTAAGTGAAGAACAAGTAGAAGGAGCTCGTAAAAAGGTAGCTGAAAAAGGTTTAGAGGATAGTATTGAAATTAGGGAACAAGATTATAGAGATTTAGCTAATCAAGATGTTGAATTTGAAAAAATAGTGAGTATTGGGATGTTTGAGCATGTTGGTCAAGAACACATACCGGAATACTTTACAGCTATCAATAATATGTTAAAAGATGGTGGTTTATCTTTATTACATTCAATTACACACCCGAAAGAACAACCCACTAATGCCTGGTTAGAAAAATATATATTCCCCTGGGGTTATATTCCTTCTCTTAGAGAAATAATTTGGGAATTACCTGAACATAACTTTTTAGTGCAGGATGTTGAAAATACTGGTTTTCATTATTCATTAACAGCTGAAAACTGGTATGATAACTATGAAGAGGTTACAGATGAAGTAGAAGAAATGTTTGATGAAAAATTTGTCAGGAGATGGAGATTATTTTTAGCAGGAGTGGTGGCTACCTTTAGATATCTAGACACTACAGTTCACCAAGTATTATTTTCTAAAGGTAAAAATATTGAATTACCTTTAACTAGAGACTATATGTATAAATAAGTGGACCTTTAAATATAATAATAAATAAATAGTTGTAATTAAAGTAAAAAGGAACAGCGATTAAAGCGCTGTTCCTTTTAATGTTTTATATAGTTTTCTTTATTTTTCAAACTTTCCCTATTATCATTAATAATTCAACAGTTTCTAATATTTGTTTATAGCTATATTGACTAGTGTTATCATGTTCTTAACAACTTAAGCACCATTGGATCTCTTTTTTACAGAGTAGGATTGCCAGATGGAATACATTATTGAGAGTAATCCTAAGATAAGAAAACCAATTGAAATTGGCCTGGTAAAAAAGAGTGTCCAATCAGGACTGGTCATCATAGCTCTTCTTAAATTAGTTTCGGCAATTGGGCCTAAGATAACTCCTAAGATTACCGGTGCTAATGAGAAATTATATTTTTTTAAGAAATAACCTATAATTCCCATCACAAATAAGATGTAAAGGTCGCTATATCTATTATTTAAAAGATAAGACCCGATTACACAAAGAGCCATTACGGTTGGAACTAAAATATATTTTGGAATATGAGTTATCTTCAAAAATAATCTGGCCCCCCAAAATTGAATTAAGAGCATAAAAATTGTAGCAATGAAAAAGCCAACAAAGATTGTTCCAACAATTTCTGGATTATTAATAATCAACATCGGACCAGGATTAATACCATGAATTTGTAAGGCTGCTAACATAACTGCACTGACTGCACTTCCGGGAATACCCAGAGCTATCATAGGGATTAAACCACCACCAGCAGTGGAGTTATTGCCAGATTCTGAAGCAATTATCCCATCGGGTATGCCTGTACCAAATTTATCAGGATGTTTAGAACCTTTTTTGGCTTGATCATAGGCAAGTATATTAGCAATACTTGCTCCAGCTCCGGGTATTGCTCCGATAAGTGCTCCAAGCAAGGAAGACCTTATCAAATTTACAGGTTGAGATAAAACTTCTTTTAAAGATTTAAAAATTTCAAATTTAATTTTCCCAGTAACTAATTCTTCACCTTGTTTGACTTCCTCTTTATTTTCAAGTTCAGTTAAAAGCCTAGAAACAGCAAATATACCTATTAAAACTGTTAAAAAAGGAACACCTGCTTCTAAAAAACCAATCCCAAAGGTAAAGCGAGCACTTCCACTCATGGGATCTAGACCAATAGTGGCAATCAATAGACCTAAAAGACCAGCCATTAACCCTTTAATTACTGAATCTCCTGTCACACTTGCAATAATAGTTAAAGCAAATACAATGAGAGAAAAATATTCCCAGGGACCTATTTTCATAGCTAAATTAGCTACCTGGGGTGCTAAAGTTATTAAAAGGACCATACTTAATAAAGAACCAAAAAATGAGGCCCAAATTCCAATACCAAGAGCCCTACCTGGTTGTCCATTTTTTACCATGGGAAATGCATCAAAGGTAGTTGCTACCGCTGAGGGGGTTCCAGGTATTCCTAGAAGGGCAGCAGTAATTAAACCACCTGAAAGACCACCTACGAAAACTCCCAACATTGTTGCGATTCCTACGGTAGGACTCATGGCAAAGGTAAAGGGTAAAGTTAATATAATTGCCATAGTAATAGTAAAGCCGGGAATAGCTCCTGCAATTATACCTGCTAATACACCTAAAAACATATTTATTAATAAATTGAAGCTTAATATTTGTTCAAAACCTAATAAAAACATATCTATCATAAAAATCCCTCTTTTTTTAAGTATTGAAATAAATAATTATTCAAAGAATATTCCAGCTGGGAAAATAACTCCCAAATAATTTTGGAAAAAATAATAAGATCCGAGACTAATTACTAAGGCAATAGCACCTACCACAAGATATTTTTTTTCTTTTCTAGGTCCAAGTAATAACTGAGTAACAAAAACAAAAATAAAAGTTGAAATTCTGAATCCTATATATCTCATAATTAATATGTAAAATAAAAAGTTAATTAATGTGATGAATATCAATTTATATTTTTTAAAAATATTTTTAAAATCAAAACTTGCTTGGCTAAAATCTATTTTTTTAATCTTTTTTACAATTAAAAAGATAGCTAATATTCCCATGGCTAGAACAATAATTCTAGGGAAACCAGCTGGGCCCAAGGGTTCATAACTGGAATCAGGCAAATTTCCAGCTTGCAAAAATATTATAAGACTTAATATTAAAAAAAGAATGGCTATAATCAATTCACCCATAATTTAAGACTCCTTTAAACTTTTTAATTAATTATATAACGTAGGGGTTTAATCACATTCCCCTACGTTATATTAATTACTAATTTATTGTTCAATTTGGTCTGCTACTGCAGCAATATCTTTGTCTAATGTTTCAAGATAGTTTATATAGTTTTCTTGACCTCTAAATTTAACTTCACCACCGGCTTTTTCTACATCAGTAACAAAGTCTTCATTTTCAGCTGTTTCTCTTAATCCCTTTTCTAAAACATCAATTACATCTTGTGGGGTTCCCTTAGGTACAACTATTCCTCGTTGTACACTCCAGATAATCTCATAACCTTCTTCTGCAAAAGTTGGTAAATCAGGCAGTTTTTCAGATCTCTCTTCTGCAGCAAAAGCAATAAACTTAAATTTGCCAGATTCAACAAACTGAATACCAGAGGCATAGTCAATAGGACCGGCGTCAATGAATCCACCAGCTAAAGCTTGCACTCTTTCTCCAGTACCTTCATATCCTACATATCTAAATTTAGTATCTAATTTGGATTCTAAAATAGCTGTCCAAATATGCGGTATACCTTTTAAGGTAACTCCAAAAGAAATTTCACCCGGATTAGCTTTAGCATATTCAATAAACTCTTCCAAATTATTGTAAGGTGCGTCTGCTCTAACAGCTAAAAATTGGGGAGAGTTTGTCATTGAAGCCACGGGAGTAAAGTCATTATAGTTTAGGTCTGTGATACCTACATGGTAAGCAGCTAGTAATCCTTCATGGATTTGTCCAATATGATAACCATTAGCAGGTTTTTCTTTTAATTCCTGTAACCCTAGGGTACCACTCACTCCGGGCTTATTAATAACCGGGACTGCTTCACCAATATTTTCTTCTAGATACTTTGCAACTATTCTCATTAAAGTATCACTACCACCACCAGGTGACCAGGGAACAATAAACTGTACGGGTTTAGTGGGGTAATCCTGTGCTGATACAATTCCAAAAACACCAACTACTAAAATACTTACAAGGATAATAATACTCAATACTTTTCTACTCATAGAACTCCTCCTTTTATAGTTTTTTCTTATACTGAATAAATATTATTAAAGTTAATATACCATAATAAAATTAATTTGTAAAGTTTTTAGGCCATAAATTTAGATATATGTATAAAAATTTATTTTATAAATCATACATTGGATAATTTTAGTATTGACAGCAAAAATATATTTTGTTATACTAATTAAAAATTATGATTACTCTGAAAGGAAGATAATGGATGGAATTTGAACTTAATTTTTTCTACTGGTTTTTATCATTTATCCCAATAGTTGCAGTCCTTACATTAATCATGGCTTTTAGTTGGAGTGGTGGTAAATCAGGAGCCTTTAGCTGGTTTATTGCGGCAGTAATAGGATATCTATTTTTCGGAGCAAATCTAAAATTACTGGCTGTTGCTTCCTTAAAAGGCCTCTGGACAACCATTTTTATTTTATATATTATCTGGGGTGCAATGGCTTTATATAATATTGTTTCTAAAATTGACGGTTTTGAAGTTATTGCCCGTACTTTTACGGGTTTAACCGGTAATACAAAGGTATTACAGCTACTTGTTATCAGTTGGGGTTTTGTTTCCTTACTACAAGGAGTAGCTGGGTTCGGTACTCCGGTTGCGGTTGCTGCCCCGCTTTTAGTAGGCTTAGGTTTTAGCCCGGTAATTGCCACAAGCTCAGCCTTATTAGGGAGAGCCTGGGCAGTAACCTTTGGTTCTTTAGGTTCTTCATATGCAGCCTTGCTTAAGATGACTAACCTTGATCCGTCTGGACTGGCTTTCTGGAGCAGTATCTTTTTAACTATCGTTTGTATTGTAACCGGTTTAAGTATATCTTATTTGTATAATGGAAAAGAAGGCTTAAAAAAAGGGGCCCCAGCCGCTTTAGCGATTGCAATAAGTATGGGTTTTACTTTAATTATCACCGCCAACTTTGTTTTACCTTACATAGCATCTCTAGTTGCAGGTTTAGTGGGTATGGGAGTAGGCACTTTAGTTTTACCAAAAACAAAGTGGTATAATAATAATCCGGTTAAAAAATCAGTAAATAAAAATAAGATGAGTTTTCATAGTGCTTTTGCTCCTTATTATACACTTTTGATCTTAGCCTTTGGCATCTATTTAACCCCTTTAAAAAGTATGTTGTCTAAATTAGAGATTGGTTTATCTTTTCCCAGAACCGAAACAGCTTTAGGTATAGTTAATGAAGCAACTGCTTCCTATTCTCCGATCTCGATTTTAACAACCCCTGGTACCTTAGTATTTTTATCAGTGGTAATTTCGATTATCTATTTTATTAAAAAAGGGTTATGGAAAAAACATTACGGTAAAGAAGTAGTTGGCTCATTGATTAAACAGGCTATTCCTTCTACGGTAACTGTAATGACGATGAGTATGATGGCCGTTGTCATGATGGAAACCGGGATGACTGCCTTTTTAGCGAAAGGCACAGCTGAAATTGCCAGTAGTGTATTTCCAGGAGTATCACCTTTCATAGGTATTTTAGGTTCCTTTATGACAGGGAGTAATACTTCTTCTAATATAGTATTTGCTGCTTTCCAAAAAGATGTAGCTGTCTTTTTAGGAATTAATAGTTTAATTATAGCTTCCTTACAGACTACAGGTGGAGCGATTGGTACTATCATTTCCCCTATGAATGTAGCGTTAGGAACCGGGGTTACTAAGATTGTAGGTAAAGAAGGCGAGATTATCAAAAAGACAATTATTTATGTAATTATTATGGGACTTTCAGTAGGCATTCCTGCTTTATTTTTAATCTATTATCTTGGTTTTTAGACAAGAATATAATATAATATTAAGGGTGAGAAACAGTGAAGAATAACTTGTTTGATATTAAGGAAATCTTTAAAGAAAAAGATAGAAACCGTGGACTCTTATGGTCAGTGATTATTACCTGGCTTAACTTTCCCTTTCTGTACTGGGGAGTGTCTGCTAATAATTCTTTAGTTATTACATTAGGGTTAATAATAGCAGCTGTAGGTACCGGTTTTACTCTTTATTTTGGATAAAAATTTTTAAACTTTAATACTTGAATTAAAAATATCACGATTAGGGGGGATTTATTATTGACGAAATTGATTATACGATTTTAAAGGAACTGGAAGATGATGGTAGGGTTAGCTATGCTGAGTTGGGTAGAAAAGTTGATTTAACGAGGGCAAGTGTTAGAGAACGGATTGTTAAGTTGAAAAAAGAAGGTGTCATTGAAAAATTTACAGTAGTTTTAAATCCTGAAAAAATAGAAAAGGATTTATCGGCTTTTTTTGAAATTGATGTAGATCCTAATAATTTAGATGAAGTAGCAACAAAGTTAGCAGAAGAAGAAAGAGTCTACAGTTTATATTTGATGACAGGGGCTTCTACTTTACACATGCATTCGTTGCTTTCCGATCAAGATGAACTGGAAGAATTCATGATAAGGAAAATTTATTCACAAAAAGGTATTACAAGAGTAAAAAGTAATATTATCTTAAAAAGATATAAAAGCCGTGAAGGTGGAGCTAGATTATAATCATAAGAACGCTGACAGATATAAAATTATCTGCCAGCGTTTTTTATTTCTTTAAATACTAGAAAAATTTTCTAAATTTTAATATAATAGTATATAAAGGATGTGATAAACTATGGAATTAAAGAAAAATTCGATTATTGCAGAAGCTTTAAAGGTTGCCACCAAAGCTCACCGAAGTGGAAATAGAAAAGGTGGAGATCAGATACCATATATAGTTCATCCTATTGAAGTAGCTTTAACCTTACAGGAGAATAATATGTCTGAAGAAATCATCGCTGCTGGTTTATTACATGATACTTTAGAAGATACTGAAATTAAAATTACAGATTTAAAAGATAGATTTGGAAAAGAAATTACTGATTTGGTAATCGGTGCTTCTGAAAGACTGGAAAACAGAGATAACACAGCCTGGGAGGAGCGTAAACAATATACAGTAGATCACTTAAGAAATGCTGAAAGGAAAATCAAATACATTTCTTGTGCTGATAAACTAAGTAATATTAGAAGTATGATTCGTGATTATGATGAAATTGGTGATAAATTATGGAGTAGATTTAATAGAGGATATGAAAAACAAAATTGGTATTATACAAATTTAGTTGATAGCTTAAGTGATCTAGAAGGTTTAGAAATGTATGAACAGTTTAGGTTAGCGGTCAATTATCTTTTTAAAAATAATTGATTTTTTATAAATTTTTAAAATTTCATCATAAATATATTATATGAGGAGTGAGCACATGAAAGAAAAATTTATAGAATTACTTACAAAGGATCATCTAGATTATAGTGATATAAGATTTGAAAGAAACAACGAAACAGATATTAGATTTGAAGGTAACGAATTAAAGGAGATTAAAGAAACTTATCGAGAGGGCGGCCATATTAGAATCTATGATAAGGGTACTAAAGTATATGGTTCTTTTAGTGAAGTAAAAGATGCAGTTAAGACGTTTGGTGAATTAAAAAAATTAAGTGATGTCGCTAGTGATTATCAGCAAGAAAAAATCAGTTTGAAAAGTTCCCCTGTGATAAAGGATACAATTGAGATTAATCCTAAAAACCATCCTAAAGATATTAGTTTATCTGATAAAAAAGAACTGTTAAAAAAATACAATGAACTTGCCTTAAAACAAGATAATGTAATTAACACTATATTTAATTATAAAGACTTTAATTCAAAGAGAACATTTGTAAACTCAGAAGGTTCGGTTATTGAATATGAAATGCTAGCCAGTTATATTCATGGTGCAATTTTCGCCAAAAAAAATGATGTAGTACAAATTAAGGGAGTAAGTTTTGGAGGTTTTCCGGAATTTAATAATCTATTAGATAGAGAAGATGACTTACTAGAAAAAGTTGAAATCTTACAAAGAATGCTCACAGCCGAACCTATAAAAGCGGGTAATTATCCTATTATAGTAAATCCTCAGTTAGCATCTGTATTAATACATGAAGCTTTCGGACATTTATCTGAAGCCGATATTATAAAAAATAATCCTTCCTTTATTGATAAACTACAGATCGGTAAAAAATTAGGTTCCAAAATTTTAAATGTTATAGATGATCCTACCATAAAAAATACTCCCGGCTATTACAAATATGATGATGAAGGTCAACCGGGCTTAAGAACTGTATTAATTAAAGAGGGTATTCTAAATGGAAGACTGCATTCACGTGAAACCGCTGATATTTTTTCCGAACCGGTGACCGGTAATATGAGGGCTGTTGATTGTAACCATACTCCTATTATTAGAATGTCAAATATTTTTATAGATAGTGGAGAAGATGATTTACAGGCTATGATAAATTCAATAGATGAAGGTTACTATCTTTTTAATAGTAAAGGCGGCCAAACTACTGGTGATCAATTTACCTTTGGAGCTGAGTATGGGTATAAAATTGTTAATGGTAAAAAGCAAGAGATGGTAAGAGATATCAATATAAGTGGTGAATTGTTCAAAACACTAAATAACATTTCAATGGTTGCTGATGATCTAACCTTTAATGAAGTTGGTGGCTGTGGGAAGGGAGATCCTATGCAGTTAAATATTTTTTCTGGAAAAGGTGCTCCCCATATTAAGATTGATTCAGCAAATCTAGGGGGGAGATAAGATGAATTATTTCAATAGAGTAGAAGAGAGATTTGAAGAAGCAGAATTTTTACAAAAAGCTGCCAGTAAAGTTAAGATAAAGATAGAAAATTGGGATTTAGAAAGCATAGAACATAATAATTTAAACAGTACTTCCTTGAGAGCTAAGAACGACAATACCTTTGGTAGTAATTATACCTATGGAAATTCGAATAAGATAATGGAAAAGTTAATTGACGGAGCTGATAAATCAATAAAATTTGGTAAAGAAGTTCAGTTTGATTTTACTTCAGATAAAATTGATAAAACTTCCCTTAAAGCAAGAAAGGCATATGAAAGTTCTAATCCACCTGTAATATTTGATTATATTCAAAAAATAATAAATTATATAAAGTCTAAACAAACTGATTTAACTTTAGATATAGAGATTACTAAAATGTTTAATAGGATAGATATAAGAACAAGCCAGGGAGGAGAACTTAAAGATGAAATATGTAACTTTAAATTATTAATTGGTTCTCCAGTTAAAGGCGGGGGTTCTTATATAGCTAAAAATTTTGAAAGCAGTAAGATGTTTACAGATATATTTAAAGATGAGATTGATGATTTTATAGATCAATATAATATTGCCAAAGAAATTTCTATTCCTAAAACCGGTAAATTACCTGTATTATTTGCACCACGTTCCTTATATTTTTTATTTGTCAGTTTACAAGCTGGTCTAAGTGGTAAAAAGATCTATCAAGAAACTTCACCTTTAATTAATAAAAAGGGAGAAAAGATTTTTAGTGATAAAATTAATATTATAGATAAACCACATATGGAGGAATCAAATAGTAGAAGATTTTTTGATGATGAAGGGATATTAACTTACAAAAGAGATATAATAAAAAAAGGCGTTTTAAAAAATTATCTTTATGATTTAGAATATGCTAATAAGTTGAATGTTAAATCAACTGGTAATGGTTTGAAAAAAGAGTTGTTTAGGGAAGGTATATCAACCTCTGTGTCCCCTAACTTTATAAATCCCGTAGTTGAAACTAAAAATAAAAGTAAAGAAGAGCTTTTATCAATCCTAAAAGATGGAATTTATGTAACAAATGTAATTGGTTTTCATTCTTCAAACTATGAACAGGGACATTTTTCAGTTCAAGCACAGGGATTTAATGTTAAAGGTGGTAAAAAAGTAGGAAGGCTGCAAGATGTTATGATAGCCGGAAATATTTATGAAGATTTTCAAAATGTTATCAATATAGGTAATAAATTATATCCAAATATGTGGGGTTATACGCCTTATATTTTAATAGATAATGTTTCTGTAACAGGCAAATAATAATTAAAGTCAATTTAAGTTATAACTAATTTCATTTTTTACTAGCTAATATACTTTATAAATAAATAATTTGTTAATAGCCCTCTGTAATAGGAGGGTTTTTCTTTTTAAGTACATACTTAAAAAATATACTGAATAATCATTTTAGACATTAAAAATATATAACATCTTTATTTTTCTAATAGCAAGAGGCCCTTTATTTAAATTATGTTTTTGATAACTTATTAAACACTTCATGTCCTGGTAGCCAAATCATTGTATATTAATTAGACAATAATTTAAATAATTTTGTCTATTATTTATAAATCATTCAATAAATTGATAACAAAAATACCATTAAAATAAAGTGAGAAATATTAATGGAAATTTTTTCAGTGATTTATATATGGTATCAAGATAGGTGGAAGATTTGCCTTAATTTTGTCATGATAAAAGTTTTATTATATACTATAGATAAGTAAAGAAGATTATTTTAAATATAATTGAGGTGATGAGCTTAATGTTTAAAAATAAGAGAAAAATAATTATTATATTGATGACTGTAATCATAATTTCATCCTCACTTTTATTATATAATTCATATTTAGACAGTCAAAATGATAATATTGATAAAGAAATTAAACTTTCAGAAATTAATAAAGAAAGCGAATTGATAAATCTACTATATAATAGAAAGTCCATACGAAATTATAAGAATAAAGCTATTATTTTTGAAGATATTAGCGAGATAATATGGGCGTCTGAAGGGATAAATGTTGACGGAATAAGTGGACCTACGAGAACTTCTCCTTCAGCAGGAGCTACCAATCCGTTGGAAATATATATATTAATATCAAATGTCAATAATATAACTAATGGACTATATAAATATGTCCCAACTGAACATAAATTACAAAAAATAATTAAAAATAATTTGTCTCAAGCTTTAGCTGCAGCAGCTTTAAACCAAGCACCTATAGCTGATGCACCGGCAAGCATTATAATAACAGCCAATTATGATGAAACTACAAAGCGCTATGGAGAACGAGGTAAAAAATATGTTCATATGGAGGCTGGCATGGCAGCACAAAATGTAATTTTAACAGCAGAAAGCAAAGACTTAAGTGGTGTTATTATCGGTGCATTTGAAAATGATAAAATAAAAAAAGTAATGGGTAATATAAAGCAAACTCCTCTTTTAATTATCCCACTTGGTTATAACAAATAATAGTTAAATAGATTGGTTATAATAATGGTATATAATACCCTTATCTAAAATTAAAAGAATAAGGCATAATAAAAGAGAGGATAAATAAATTAAAAGAAATTATTAGTAACTGTCAACTATTTTCGAATGACTGTGGAGAAAATAGAATTAAATGTGAAAAAGGAATCTGTAACAGTGACAGTAGAATTAAAATTGGCAGTTATGAATCTCATTACGGAGAGGAGCCTCTTTTAGTAGGTAAGAAAGGTTCTGGAACTATCTTTTTTAGTAACTATAATTTTAAATGTGTCTATTGTCAAAATAATGATATAAGTTAAAACGGGGTAGAAAATTATATTGAACCATTTGATTTAACTGAGACTCTGCTTAATTTATAAAAAAGGGCTGTCATAATATAAATTTTGTTTCACCTACCCATATGGAATATGGTATAATCAAAGCAGTTGATATTGCAATTGAAAAGGGTTTAGAAATTCCACTTGTTTATAATTCAGATGATTATGAAAAAATACTATCTTGCCTTTAATGCAAAATATTATACTGAATTAAATAAAAAAATAGGTTATAATTATTATAACAGACTTATAGATTATGCAAAACAAAAAGGTTTAAGATTATTTCAATAATTATTTTTAATGAGAGGCGATAATAATGAATACTTCCTATTTTTTCTTTAAGGTAATGAAATATTTTAAGGATAAAAATATTAAATTGACCAAAAAAGTACTTTTTATAGTACCTTTTATATACTTTATTTCTCCTATAACAATCATTCCATATTATTTTTTCCCATTAGCAGGTTTGTTAGATAATATATTTGTACTATTAATTGGTCTTTATTATATTAAAAGGACAATTGATGAATATGATCCCTATAATTCCTCAAAAGGTGATAAGAAAGATAAAAATAAAGATAATGTGATTGATATTACTGACAATGATTATGACTTTAATGATAAATAGAAAATTATAAGCAATTTACGATTTGATATTTATAATCAAAAATTGTTTTAAAATTCATAATTTCTTCAAGATCTCCTTTTATAATAAAGATAAGATAAAAAAAGGAGATGAGATAGAAATGGAAATGTTAATTGATCATAAGTTAATCTGGGTTTTAGTTATAACAATATTAGGAAGTTTATTTATAGGTACAGTTGGTGTACTAGCATCAGATGATTATGGTGCTAGTGGAGCAAAACAAACTGAAGATTATACATTAGAACAAATGCTAGTATATGCTATTCAAGACGAATATTTAGCACGCACTGAATATGAATTAATAATGGATGAATATGGAGTGCAAAGACCCTTTAGTAATATTATAAAAGCAGAGGAATACCATATTGAATTATTAAAGACATTATTTGCTGAGTATGATGTAGATTTACCAGACGATACTGCGAGTGAACATGTTGTATTACCTGAAGATAATGAAGCAGCTTTACAGACCGGTGTAAAAGCAGAAATTGCTAATATAGAGATGTATGAAGTGTTTTTAAAAGAAGATATACCAGAAGATATAGCTGAAGTATTTGAAGAATTAAAACGAGGATCAGAAAATCACTTAAGAGCTTTTGAAAATGGATTAGAAAGAAATGGTGGCTATGGTCAGGGCTATAAAGGATAAGGATTAAAGTTATATAAAATTCATTAAATTATCCCAGCTTTTAATAGAGCTGGGTTTATTTTTTTGTTTTTACAAATTTATGAAGGGAGTTTTTAAATTAAGGCGAATATAAATATAGGGAGGTGTTTGAAGTTGAGAGTGAATAATTTATTGGGCAGCACTTTGATAGGAGTTTTATTTATTTTAGTTGGTATAGCGGCATTATTAAGATCTTTTGACATTAATATACCTTTTGGCAGAATTATTATTGGCTTACTAATAATTTATGTAGGGATTGCAATTCTAGTCGGAGGGGGCATTTTTATACCGGATGATAATATTGTCATTTTTTCTGATACAAATATCAAGGTTGTAAATGAAATTGAAGATGAATATACAATATTATTTGGAAGTGGTACCATTGATTTAACCGATATTAATTTAGATAATATTACACAACTAATTGAAATTAATACTATCTTTGGGGCAAGTGAAGTATTGCTTGATTCAGATAAACCTATCAAGCTAGAAGCTTCCTCAGTTTTTGGTAAAGCAACATTACCAAGTGGTAACTCAGTTAGTTTTGGTGATCTTAACTATAGCAATGTGACTGCTGAGGATGAAAAATTTATTTATATAAAAGTTTCATCAGTTTTTGGAAGTACTAATATAAGATTTACTAGATAATAAAAAAGAGAAGGTGAAAAAGTGAAATTATATGATCTAACACAACCTATTGGTGTATCAACTCCACCCTGGCCATCCTTTAAACCATTTGAAATTAAATATTTTAAAAGACTTTCTACTGATAGAGTAAATGGTCAAATAATCAAAACGCCCAATCATATCGGTACTCATTTAGATAGTGAAAGGCATTTTTGGTCAGCAGGCCGTGATATGGCAAGTATTCCTATTCAAGATCTATTTGGGGAAGGTGTAATAGTTGATTTAAGTGATGAAGTAGGCGATTATGATATTTATACTTCAGAGATGATTGAAAAGAGAGTTGAAGTAAAAAGAGGAGATATTTTAATAATTAACACTGGCTATCATCGGTATAGTTGGGATCAACCAGAAGCAGATGAAGAAAGGTATTTTATGAAACACCCAGGTCCTAATATGGAATTTGCTGATTGGGCAATTGAAAAGAAACTAAAATGGATTGGGGTGGACTGTGGAGCTGCCGATCATCCCATGAATACTGTCTGCAGGAAATTGAGACCGGATTTAGCTAAAGAAGCTGAGAGATATCTTGGCAAACCACTTGATGAAATATTTTCTCATAAGGACAGTAGGCAGTTTATGCATACCAAATTATTTCCAGAAGGAATTATTCATGCTGAAAACTTAGGAGGAGAAATTGATAAACTAAGTAACAAAAGAATGTTAATCGGGTTCTTCCCCTGGAGAGGTATAGATATGGAAGCAAGTATTGGACGTTGTGTTGCTTTTGAACGAGATTAGCAAAATATTTATATTAAACATTAAATTACCCCTCATAGAGGGGTTAATTTTTTGCGTTAATTTTTAAAGGAAATAATAAAAATATTTTTATTGAAAGTAAATTGCATTTTTTAAAAGTGTTTAGTATAATTTCATATAACTTTTGCTAAGAGGTGATAAGTTTGACATCTAGGAAATTTATATTCCCTATTATAATAATTATCTTTACCTTAGGAGTAATTACTTATATACAAGTTAATAATGAGAAAATTATTGAAGTGAAAGCAAATCCTGAACAAGGATTTAATTATAACTAATTTTTATATATTCCTCGAGATATAAAGAAAAGCGAACTTAATTATTTGATGATTGAACCTAATAATACTGGAACAGTATCTGATGATAGTCAAGTACATAAAACAAAAGCAAAAGAATTAATCCAATATGGAACAGGCCATTATTTAGCAGAAAATTTAAAATTACCTTTATTAGTTCCTACTTTTGACCGGCCAAAAAGCAATTTTAAGATGTATACTCATGCCTTAGATAGTGATACGTTAAAAAATGAAAAAGGTAAATTAAAAAGAATTGATTTACAATTGCTAGCAATGATTGAAGATGCTAAAGATAAATTAAAAAATAGAAATATTGAAATTAGAGAAAAGGTATTTTTATATGGCTTTTCAGCTTCCGGCAATTTTGTAAATAGATTTTCAATAATACATCCAAAAGTTGTGAAAGCAGTTACTGCAGGAGGAGTAAATGGAATGCCAATTTTACCAATTAAAGAAATAAATGGATTAGAACTTCCCTATCATATTGGTGTAAATAATTTAGATGAAATAATTGATCAAAAATTCAATGTAGGGGAATATAAAAAGGTAGCACAGTTAATCTTTATGGGGGAAAATGACAATAATGACACTTTGCCATTTGATGATGCCTTTAGTGAAAAAGAGAGAAGTATTGTAAAAGAAGTGTTAGGTGACGAAATGAAAGAAAGATGGCAAATCTCTAAAAAATATATAAAAAACAAAATATTAATGCTACATTTATTACTTATAAAAATGTTGGACATACTATCAATGAAGCCATAAGAAGTGATATTTTAAAATTTTTTAAAGATCACTTTTAATTTTAAAAAAGGTAGATTTGCAACTAAATCGCCCCTTAGACCTAATCCAATTGCGTTGTCTACAGTTAAAGTGAAAAAGATAGATAATAATAATATATATATAAATCATATTGATGCAAAAACAAACACACCTATTATAGATATAAAGCCATATCAACCTTCCTCAGATAGAATCAGAGATGTCAAAGAACAAAATTGGTGTAATAACTGGCCAAAATGGTATTAAAATTTAGCTGAGTTTCCTTGGGAAAAAGAATTTGAAAATGCAAGATAAAAAAGTAAGGGAGATCAGACTTCTGATCTCCCTAATCATTTTAAAAATTTTTTACAGTAATTTAGAAGCCTGTTCTGCTAACCTGGATCTTTCTGATTTTTTTAGTTCAACATGTCCATAGTTATCTTGGTTCATAAATTTATCTATTACATAGGAAAGTGCATTAGAGCTTTTTGATAAATATGGTTCATCAATTTGTTCAATATCACCTGTTAACACAATTTTAGTATTTTCCCCTGCTCTACTTATTACAGTTTTAATTTGTTTAGGTGAAAGGTTTTGAGCTTCATCAATAATCATAAATTGTTGTGGGATAGAACGCCCTCTTATATATTGTAAAGGTTCTATTTGCAGTTTATTATAAGATTTAAGACCTTCAATAACTTCCTCGCCGTTACCATCTGTTATAAAATCAAAATTATCGTAGATTGGTTTCATCCAGGGTCTTAGTTTTTCTTCTAAGCTTCCCGGTAAAAAACCAATTTCATTGCCAACTGAGACTGTAGGCCTACTAATGATTAATTTATTGTATTTATTCATGTTTGAAACCTGTTCTAACCCTGTTACCAAAGAGAGAATAGTTTTTCCTGTGCCTGAGATACCCGAGATAGTAATAAGAGAGATGTTTTCATCCATTAAGAGATCAAAGGCAAATATTTGTTCTCTATTTTTGGGGGAAACACCATGTATATAATGATTTTTTCTAATTAAGTTAAGTTTAGAATCATAATAACGGGTAAGGGCAGTTTGTTGATTATCAAAAGAAATTAATTCTAAAAATTGATTTGGTATTAAAGAGTTATTTACCTCTGGTAGTTGAACTTCTTTACTATCATATAGTTCATCAATTAATTCATTTGAAACTGACATCTTTTTATATCCCTTATAATTTTCAGTAATTAAGGTTTGATCTGTTGTATAGTCTTCAACAGGTACACCGAGTTGCATAGCTAAAAGCTGGAGGGTATAATCTTTTGTAACTAAAATAGCTTCATTGCTGCGAGCAATATGTATTAATCTTAAATCAGTTGAATTTTTAATATGATTGTTAATTTGATTATTTGTTTGAAGATATTTATGGTAAAGTTCTTCTTTATAACCGTTTTCGTTGATTTCATGGTAGGGATAAAAGAAGTCTTTATCAAAATAGAGGGTGATCTTACCACTAGAAGATAATTTTTTACTTAAGTTTTCTTGGATTTTAAAATCAAAGATATTTTCCTTAATATTATTCATAAATATTTTTCTTAGGTTTCTGATTATATCACGGGCATTTTTACCAACCTGATCATCAGAAATCTTTTTCTTATTCAATTCTAATAATACTTCTCTTGGGATAATGATTTCATTTTCTTCAAAATTATAGATTGCTTCACTGTCATGTAAAAGAACACTGGTATCAAGCAGATATTTTTTTTGATTTTTATCCAATTTATTTCCCCCTTTGTTCTTCTTTAACTCTATTATATAATATTGGGAAAAAATTATAAATATCATTAGGTTAATATATTATTAAAATAATGTAAATTTTCTTCAATATTTTTATTTTTCTGATAAAAATACTCTGAATATTTCCCTAAATAATTGGCATTTGATATAATATTACTATAATAACAATGTATATATTAGAAAAATTAGTTGTATATTTGGTATTTATTCTAAAAGGAGTTTAAATTAATTTAGAAAGGAGAGTTGTTGCTAACTAAAATAGATAATTTTGTCTAAATTAATTTGAAGAAATAGTTATTAGTGACAAAATAACAATGAAAAAGGAAAATTATGATTTTATTGTAGTCGGTTCAGGAGCTGGAGGAGCAACTGTTGCCTGGGAATTGACAAAAAGAGGTAAAAAAGTTTTTGTATTAGAAAAGGGTTCTGATATTAAAAAATTAGGTACATTTCTGGATATTCTGAGTTTTTATGATTGCAATAGATATACAAGAACTCCTAATAAATCAAAAGAGGGAGTAACAATATATAGGACTTTTATGGCGGGTGGGACGACTGTTGTAGCAACTGGTAATGCAGTTAGATGTTTGGAAAACGAGTTAAAAGAGATGGGTATTGAGCTTCAAGAAGAACTTTTAGAAGCTGAAAAGGAGCTTAAAATTAAACTGGCTAATATTAAATTACAATCTAAGGGTTCCCAAAGATTATATAAAGCTGCTTTAAGTTTAGGGTATAATATGGAACCCATGCCAAAAGTAATTGATGAAAATAAATGTATTAAATGTGGTATGTGCGTATTTGGATGTAAACAGGGAGCAAAATGGACTGCCAAGGATTATCTTAAACAAGCTATTAATTCAAAAGCTGACATTAGTTATAATAGTAAAGTAAATGAAGTTATCATACAAGGAAATAAAGCAGTGGGTGTGAAAGTGGAAATCAATAGAGAAGTTTTTGAATATCTAGCTGATAATATTATTTTAGCAGCAGGAGGTATAGGTACTCCGCTTATCCTGCAAAGTTCAAAAATAAATAATTCTCATATAGGGAGAAATCTTTATATCGATACTTTTGTAAATATTTATGGTATAGCAGAAAAAATTTCTCAAGCTAATGAGCCCCCTATGTTATTTGTCGATACGGAGTTTCATCAACAAAAAGGGTTTATCCTTTCAACTTTCATAAATAGACAGCGTATGATACGTTTTATAGAGGCTGGCACTAAAGGTATGAGATTACCTACCAATAGATTAATTGGTTTTATGGTTAAAATTGCCGATACACCATCTGGCATAGTCTATCCGGATGGTAGTATTTCTAAAAAAGTTACTAAAGAAGATCAAAAGAAATTAGATGAAGGTATCAGGATAGCAAAAATAATATTAAAAAAAGCAGGCGCAGATCCTAACCGATTATTGGTTACTAATCCTCAAGGGGCTCATCCCGGGGGAACAGCAGCCTTAGGTAAAGTAGTTGACAACAATTTGAAAACAGAGGTAGATAATTTATATATTTGTGATGCTAGTATATTTCCTGATTCACCCGGTATGCCACCCATATTGACTATTATTGCTTTAGCTAAGAGATTAGCAAAACAGTTAGCGTGATAACATTATATTACCCGTTATATTATGAACATTGGATTATAATATAACGGGTAAATAGTTTGTAATAAAAATATTGATAATATATAATTGTTATAATGTTAAAGAAATGATACTTAATTAGGAGAATTTTATGAATTATTTAGATTCTTTAAAACAGATAAAAGATAATATAAATAAAGTAATTGTCGGTAAAGAAAAATCAATAGAATTACTTTTGGTTGCATTGTTAGCAGAAGGTCATGTTCTCTTAGAAGATGTACCAGGGGTAGGGAAAACTCTTTTGGCAAAATCACTTGCGCGCAGTATAGGTGGTGAATTTAAAAGAGTTCAATTTACACCTGACCTTTTACCAGCCGATATAACAGGTTTTAATGTATATAATCAAAAGACAAATGATTTTAATTTTAAAAAAGGACCAATTGTAACTAATATTTTATTGGCTGATGAAATAAACAGAACAATACCTAGGACCCAGGCCAGTTTATTAGAGAGTATGCAGGAACAACAGATTACAATTGATGGAGAGACAATAGTCTTACCTGAACCCTTTTTAGTTATTGCTACTCAAAATCCTATTGAATTAGAAGGCACCTATCCTTTACCAGAAGCGCAACTTGATAGATTTATTATTAAAACTGATATCGGTTATCCTGAAAAAGAAGAGGAGATATTTATATTAGATAGATTTCAAAAAGAAGAACCACTAGAATTATTATCAAAAGTTATTGAACCAGAATACATTGTTCAAATGCAGAAAAATAGACGGGAAATTAATATTGCAAATAAGATTAAAGAATTTATCATTGATATAACTAGAAGAACTAGAACTCATAATTCTTTAGAGTATGGTGCTTCACCAAGAGCATCTTTAGATTTTATGAAAGCTTCTCAGGCATTGGCTATGTTAAGAGGCAGAGATTATGTTTTACCAGACGATATAAAAGAACTAGCAGCTCCAGTTTTGTCACATAGATTAGTGCTTGCTAAAGCAAGTCAATTAAGAGAAGACAATTTAAAAACAACTGATATCGTTAAAGAGATATTAAATAACATTGAGGTACCAGTCATAAATTAAAATATTTTGGGATGGATTTTTATGGAATACCAAAACAATTCAAAAGAAACTAAACAAAATAATAGCAGAAAATTAGAAAACACTATTTTTGCAGATAATGCATTTCAGTATATTATGTTTTTTTTCTTAATTATTGCCCTGATTAATAGATTACAGGGAGTAGTTGTTATTTTGATATCTGTTTTAATCTTTGTAAATTCATCTCGTATCTGGAGTAAGTTTGCAAAAAAGCAAGTAGATTATAATTTTAATGCAGAAAGTAAAAAAATGTTTCCTAATGAAGAAATATCTTTAACTATTAATATTGAAAACAGAAAGATATTACCAATTTGGATTAAAATAGAATTTGCTAATTCTTTAGCTAATAAATTTAATATAGATAATGAATATGAAAATAATTTACTTTGGTATCAAAAAGTAAAATGGAACTTGCAGGTAAAAAATATGCAGCGGGGATGGTATTTACTAAAACCTTCTATTTTGAAAATAGGAGACCCTTTCGGATTTTATGAAGAAAAGTTTGATAGTAAAAATAAAGCTATTGAAATTATTGTATTTCCCTCTATCTTTGCCTTTGAGATGCCTACTATTTTTAAAAAAGAAATAATGGGTAATACATATAAAAAAAATGGACTAATAAAAGATCCCATATTTTTTGCTGGTATAAGAGAATATCAGCAGCGGCAACCTGCTAGATTTATTAATTGGAAGGCAACTGCCCGTTATAATTCCATCCAGGAGACAGTATTTGATTCATCTACACAATTAAAAATAATATTCTTATTAGATGTAAGATATTTTGAAAACAGCAAGGCACTTTTTGAAAAAGTATTGAGTACAATTGCCTCTCTTGCCTATAAACTGGATAGAGCAGGTTTTTCTTATGGTATAATCTCAAACGGTAAATTAGCTGGAAAAAAAGAAAAAGACTATATAAATTATATACCTAAAAATAATAATAGCAATCTTAAAAAATTACTAGAAATATTAGCCCGTACAAAAATAGAATATGAATATGAACTAGATAAAATTATGCAAAGTAATCAAGTCCCCAATGATTCTTCCTTATTATATTTTTCTTATGAACATTTTGAGGACATGAATATAAATAAAGTATTAATAGATAATAAAAAACATTCCATGGTTAATATTATATGTAATCCTGAAAACAATAAAATTGATAGAAACAATCTACTTAAGTTGGAACAGCTTGTACCTGAGAAATATAACAAAAAAATAAACAAAGAAGGTGTTTTATGATGAGTTTATCCCTTCTTTTTACTTCGGCTGCTATGGAATTCACCTGGATATATGCATTTATATCAATTATTATAAATCCTGTTTGGGGATCTAATTTTCCCTTTTTGTTAAGTATAATTATTTTTATCTTAAGTGCTGTTTTGACTTATCTAACTTTCGAAAGAGGTTTTAGGATAATAACTATTATCAGTTTGCAACTTACTGCATTATTAATTTCTTTTTTATTTACTTTAAATTCCTTTTATCAAATTAGTTTTAATATACTAAAGTTAGACCAAATTTTACAAGTTATCAACCCTGATAATGTACAGGCAGGCTTAAATCTGATAGTAATTATAATTTCTTTAATTATATTTTGGCTTACTGGTATAACTTATACCAAAAGAGATAAAAGTTATGTTACAATTATTGATCGCTTTGAAAAGGGCATAGCCGCTTTTGTTTTTATATTTTTCATTGAGGGGATAACACCTCTTCAATTAAATAAGTATTCAATAATATTATTTATTAGTTTTTTTATATTCAGTATTTTATCAATTACGTTGTCTCGTAGTTCAAAGCAGGGAACTAGAGAGTATTTAACAAATTACATAAATATATCAATAATTTCAGTCTTCATAATTATCATAGCAGTTTTTAGCATTTCTATATTTGCATTTGGACTACCTTATTTAACTGATGCTGCCGAGCAAAGTTTCGCTATTTTTAAAATTATTTTTAAACCGTTTATGCCTTTAATTGTAGGATTTTTAAGATTTATGTTTAATTTCAAAGGCAATGTTAATACAGGTGGCGCTTCTCCAGGAGGTTCTAATAATGAAATCATTACCCCTTCCGGAGAAGAAAATTGGTTATTGGCTATTATAGATAGTATATTAAGTCATTTATTTATTATTATTGGAATAGTAATTGTGCTTATTATTAGTTGGATATTAATCAAGTATTTAATAAAGTGTTTATTAGCAAAAGACAACACAAGTCATAATAAATTATCAATAAAAGAAATATTTAATAAATTAATAAATACATTAAAATTATTATTCAGTAAATTTAAATATGTGAGAACAAATAAAACCATAAAGATTTATAAAAGGATATTGTTTTGGGGTAAGATAATGGGTATAAAAAAGATACCGGCCGAAACCCCAAGAGAATACAGCCAGAGGTTGGGTTATCATTTTCCCTTTTTAAAAGATAAGTTTGCAGTAATAATAGATTATTTATATAAAATTATTTATGGAAAACAGGAATTAGATAAAAAAGAAGAAAAAAATATAAAAGAGGCTTATCATGAAATAATAGGTATTAAAAACTGGTTTCATTATTTAAAATTTATCTTAAATATGAGATAAAAAATTATGTTTGAATTAAGGGAGGAAATTTTGTGAATAAAGATATAATATTAAAATTATTAAAAGAAGAAATGGCACCCGCCTTAGGAGTTACGGAGCCTTCTACTATTGCATTAGCTACAGCAAGAGCAGTTGCAGAAACAGAAGGGGAAATAAACAAGGTAGAGTTGATATTAGATCCTGGTATATATAAGAATACATATTCCTGTGGAATTCCTAATACGACTGAAAAAGGTATTGAAATGGCTGTTTTATTAGGAGTAGTCAATGGTGATTATAATTTAGGCTTGCAAGTTTTACAAAATATAACTTCTAAAGATGTAAAAAAAGCTAAAGAACTTAAAGAAAATATTTATATAGATATAAAGGTTAAAGAAGGGTATAAAGATATATATGTAAATAGTAAAATTTATACTGAGCAATCTATAAGCTTAGTTACTATAAAAGATCGTCATGATAATATAAGCCATCTTGCAGTTGATGGCCAAGTAATTTTTGATAAAGATGAGGAACAAAAAGAGTCTGATTTAAAAAGAAAAAATCCATTTAGAGAAATAAAGATTGAAGAAATCCTAAAATTTATAAATGACATAGAGTTTAAAGATATTAAGTTTACCTTAGATGCAGTGAAAATGAATAAAAAATTAGCTCAAAAAGGGAAAGTTGGTCCTGGTATGGGACTAGGTGCAGGCCTGACTAATCTTGTAAAAGATAATGAGATTGCAGATGATATAGCAAATTATGCGCAAAGATTAACTGCTTTTGCGGTTGATGCAAGAATGGGTGGTATTCCCAAACCAGCCATGAGTTTTTGTGGTAGTGGAGATCATGGTATAATAGCAACTTTACCGCTGACTGCCGTAACTGAGAGAAAGAAAATTTCTAAAGATAAATTAGCTAAATCAATTATCTTAAGTTATATTATTACCTATTATATAAAAAGCAAAACCGGTAAATTATCTGCTTACTGTGGTTGTGCAATAGCAGCAGGCTCAGGGGCCTGTGCTGGCATAGCTTATCTATTAGGTGGCAATGAAGAACAAATAGTTGGTGCTATCAATAATATGGTAGGCAATATTACAGGCATGATCTGTGATGGTGGAAATTATGGTTGTTCTTTAAAAGCTGCTACAGCTGCTTCGACAGCTGTGGAATCTGCTTTATTAGCTGTTAATAATTATTATTTAAATGCTAATAACGGCATTGTAGGTAAAGATCTGCAAGAAACCTTAGATAATATGGGGCAAATAGCAGAGCCGGGTATGGAACAAACAAATCATGTTATTCTAGATATACTTAAAGAGCGAGAATAGAAGAGGTGTTAATATTGAAGGCTATCAAAGAACCTTTTGATAAATATTATAAAAAGTATGAGAAATGGTTTGATAGAAATGAGAATGTCTATAAATCCGAACTTAAGGCTGTCAAAAATTTTATACCAAAAAATAAAAAAGGTTTGGAAATAGGGGTGGGTAGTGGTAAATTTGCTGGACCTCTTGGGATAAAAGCAGGTATAGAACCATCAGAAAAAATGCGAAAAATAGCTAAACAAAGAGGAATAGAAGTCTATGATGGTGTAGGAGAAGATCTACCTTTTGCGAAAGCAAGCTTTGATTTTGTTTTAATGGTTACTACTATTTGTTTTTTAAATGATGTCGAAAAAACTTTAAAAGAAATAAAAAGAGTATTAAAAGATAAAAGTCCTGTGATTATTGGTTTTGTTGATAAAAAAAGCAAATTAGGTGAAGAATATCTAGAAAAAAAACAAGATAATGTTTTTTATAAAGAAGCTACTTTTTATTCTACTACACAAGTGATAGAACTTTTAAAGAAATATAATTTTTCTGATATCGAAGTTGTTCAAACTATATTTGGAAAACTTTCAGAAATAAAAACTATTCAATCGTTCCAAAAAGGATATGGAAAAGGTGGCTTTGTGGTAATTAAAGCTAACACATAGTATATCTAGTTAAGGAGTTTCCTGATTATAAATAATCAAATTATAATATTTACAAATGAAAATTTCCAGCCAAAATTTTAAGTAATTATTAGATTTTTTTCTTAATATTATATTTAATGAACTAATTTTTAAAAACCTTAAGTTGTTCTTTCTTGACATAATGGGCTGATTTAATGTATCTTACTAATAAGATATAAAAAATATATTAAAAAGGTATTATTATATAAAATAAACTTTTAAAAAGGATTGATTTATATGGCTTCTATAGGAATTTGTATGGGCGCTTCTAATATTAAGGTTGTAAAAACGAGTAGAAATAGTAAAAAACTGAAGATAAATCAATATCTTACTAGTCCTCATGAAGGTAATGCAAAGGGGACCTTAGAAGATGTTCTAAGAGAATTCAATATTGATGAAAAACATGAATATGCAGTAACTGGACGTAAGTTTAAAGATTTTGTTAATCTTCCTTCTTTATCGGAACCGGAAGCAACTGAACTTGCTTACCATCAGTTGAGAGATAAATATGGTGAAGTAGAAGCAATTGTAAGTGCTGGTGGAGAAACATTTATGGCTTATGAGTTAGATGATCAGGGAAAAATTGCAGATGTTCATAGTGGAAATAAATGTGCTTCCGGTACCGGCGAGTTTTTCTTGCAGCAGATTAAGAGAATGGATTTGGATTTAAAAGAAGCTTTAGAGATTGCTAAAACAGACAATCCTTACCATGTTTCAGGCCGTTGTTCAGTCTTTTGTAAAAGTGACTGTACCCATGCCTTAAATAAAGGTGAAGATAAAGGGCGTATAGTAGCCGGTCTTTGTAGTATGATGGCTGATAAAATTATGGAACTTCTTTCTAATTTTCATCCAGAAAGTGTCATGGTAGTTGGCGGTACCAGCCAAAACCATGTAATGATAGAGTATTTGAAAAAAAGAGTTAATAAAGTTATTGTACCAGAAGAAGCTGAATATTTTGAGGCCTTAGGTGCTTCTTTATGGAGCGAAAAATATGGAGTTAGCCTTAATCAAAGTAATCTATATGATAAAGAAAAAAGTTCCTTTGATTTTTTACCTGCTTTAAAGGAATATAAGGATAAAGTTACTTTTTATGATATGCAAAGAGATGAGGTTAATGATGGTGACCGTTGTATATTAGGAATAGATGTTGGTTCTACAACAACTAAAGCCGTACTTATGAGAAAAAAAGATGATGCCTTATTAGCTTCAATATATTTAAGAACTAGTGGGGATCCAGTAGATGCTGCACGTAAATGCTATAGTTCTTTACTTGATAAAGTAGGAGATAAAAACATAACAATTGTAGGTTTAGGTGTAACAGGTTCTGGCCGTCAGATTGTTGGGTTACATGCCTTAACAGGTTCTATCCACAATGAAATAATGGCACATGCCAAAGCTGCTGTTTTTTTTGATGAAGAAGTTGATACAATATTTGAAATTGGTGGACAGGACGCTAAATATACTTATATTGTAAATCAAGTGCCGACTGATTATGCAATGAATGAAGCTTGTTCAGCAGGAACAGGTTCCTTTTTAGAAGAAGCAGCTAAAGAATCCTTTGATATAGAAATGACTGAGATTGAAGAGATAGCTATGCGAGGGGAAAATCCTCCTAATTTTAATGACCAATGTTCGGCCTTTATTAGTAGTGATATTAAAAGTGCAATACAAGAAGGAATTGAAATTGAGGATATCTGTGCAGGTTTAGTTTATTCAATTTGTTTAAATTATACAAACCGAGTGAAAGGAAATAGACCTGTAGGTAATAAAGTATTTATGCAGGGGGGAGTATGTTATAACAAAGCAGTGCCGGTTGCTATGGCAGCCTTAACTGATAAAGAAATCATAGTACCACCTGAACCTGGTTTAATGGGTGCTTATGGAGAAGCACTAATGGTAAAAGAACATATTGATTTAGGCCTTACTGAAGAAACGGAATTTGATTTAAAAACCCTAACTAACAGAGATATAAAATACCATGAACCCTTTATCTGTCAGGGTGGTAAAGAAAATTGTGATCGCCAGTGTGAAATTAATGTAATGGAAATCGAAGGAGAAAAATATCCATTTGGCGGTGCGTGTAACAAATATGTAAATCTATCACACGATGTTCAATATGATATTGGCAAATTAAATCTAATAAGTAAAAGAGAAGATATGGTATTTAATAAATACTTTGCAAAACCCAAAAAAGAAAAACAAAGAGGTAAAATAGGTATAAATAGATCTTTAACTGTTAGTTCCTTATTACCTTTATATTCCAAATTTTTTGCAGAATTAGGCTATGAAGTAATCTTACCTGATGAAGTTAAAGAAGAAGGGGTACAACAAGAAACAGCTGCTTTCTGTCACCCTGTAGAATTAAGCCATGGTTATATGTATGATTTATTAAAAAATAATGATTATGATTATATATTTCTTCCACATGTCAGAGGCTTATATGTAGAAAATGGGGCAGATGAAAGTATGTTATGCCCGATGGCTCAGGCTGAACCTTACTATTTAAGTTCAGTTTGGCCTGAATTAAAAGAAGATAATGTATTTTCACCTGTTTTAAGTTTTAAAGATGGTTATGATTCACCCATAGAGGATTTTATCAAGATGGGTAAAAAATTAGGTGTTACCAGAGCGGAAAGTAAAAAAGCCTATCAAAAAGCAGTTAAAAACCAAATAATATTTGAAAGAGAACTTAAAGAGATAGGTAATGATGTATTGAAATATTTAGAAGAAAATCCCGAAGAAAAGGCTGTAGTACTTTTTGGCCGTCCTTACAATGCTTTTGTTTCAGATGCTAACATGGGTATCCCTCATAAATTTGCTTCACGTGGTGAAATGATCTTGACTTATGACATGCTGCCTATTGATGATAGAGAAGTTTCTGATAAGATGTACTGGTCAATGGGGCAGTTAATTATGAAAGGAGCCGAATTTGTTAGCGAACATTCGAGCTTATTTGGCGCCTATATTACAAACTTTAGTTGTGGCCCGGATTCATTTTTAATCAGTTATTTTAGAGATGAAAATGGAAGCAAACCGTCTTTAACTTTAGAATTAGATAGCCATACTGCTGATGCTGGATTAAATACAAGAATAGAAGCATTTTTAGATGTGGTTGATAGTTATAGAAAACTGCAAAAGGATCAAGAACTACCACAGACAGAAAAAAGTGAATATAAAAAAGCCGATATTGATTATGAAGAGGATGTAACAATAATAGATTCACAAGGAAAAAAATATGATTTAGGTGATGAAAGAGTAAAAGTACTTATACCATCTATGGGTGGGAAAACCAGTCAAGCTTTTGCTGCAGCTTTTAATTACTGTGGTATTAAAGCTGAAAGTTGTCCTCCCCCAGCTAAAGAAGAGCTAAAAAGGGGTAGGGCAAATTCAACTTCCAAAGAGTGTTTACCCTTACAATTAACCCTGGGTAGTTTATTAAGATATTTAGATGAAAGAGAAGATGAAGACGAACTGCTAGTATACTTTATGCCAGAGGCTTCCGGTCCCTGTCGTTTTGGTCAGTATAATGTATTAATTAATAACTTAATAAAAGAAAAAGAAATAGAAGATGTAGCATTGCTTACTTTATCAGCAGATAATAGTTATGCCGGTATGGGACAGAAGTTTACCATACGGGGTTGGCAGGCTATAATTGTCTCTGATATATTAGAAGATATATACAGTACTATAATTACCTTAGCTAAAAACAAAGATAATGCTTTAGAAATGTTTGAAAATAGCAAAGCTAGGATTTTTAAAGCTTTATCTAATTTATCCTGGTTTGCCTTAAAAAATGTATTAAAAGAAGAAGCTGCAAAACTATCAAATATTGAACTGAAACAGCCCTATGAAAATGCTAAGAAAGTAGCTCTAACAGGAGAAATTTATGTCAGAAGTGATGAATTTTCCCGCCGCTACTTAGTAGAAAAGCTAGCCGAGAAAGATATTGTGACTAAGGTTGCTCCCAATAATGAATGGTTATATTATGTGGACTATCTTGTGCAAAATAGTATTAATAAACCAGAAGTGGACTTTTTACAGAAGTTTAAAAATAATGTAAAATCATTTGTGCAAAAGAGATTTGATAAGACTATTAAAAAAATAATGTGTGAAACAGGCCTATGTGAATACCGGATAACTGATATTGATGAAGTAATAGAATCAGCGGAAGAGGCAATTTCCCCAGAACTAACCGGAGAAGCTGTTTTAACAGTAGGAGGCACTATAGATGAAGTTGTAGATGATGTAGATGGAGTAATAATTATTGGTCCCTTTGGATGTATGCCACATCGGGTAGCAGAATCTATCTTAAATTCTTCTTTAGAAGAACAAAAGAAAAGAGTAGCTCATGATCCCCAGATCAAAAAAGTATTAGATAAGTTTTCTTCTCTACCATTTTTAGCAATAGAAGTGGATGGAAGTGTATTTACACAGGTCATTGAGGCAAGATTAGAATCTTTTTGCTTACAGGTAGAAAGAGTAAATGAATATAAGAACAAATTAAAAGAAGATTCTTATGTATAAATAATTATAAAAATGCATAATTTTATTCATTAATTTTTTAAAATTATATTGATATATTTTAGCTACAGTAATATACTTATATCAGAAAGAGAAAAAAATTATATTATTAATATTTAAGTTAGTACTATTTAAAACAATATCAAAACAGGCTAAAAGTTTTCTTAATTTGATATTGTGAAGTTAGTACTAACTTTTTTATTTCTTTTTTTATAATAGCGCATTTATAAAGAGTTTATTATTAACAAGGTCTCCCATAAAATATTTTTTTTAGGTAATAAGAAGGTATTATGAATTTAAAAAGTATCACATATTGAAAAATCAGCGGCAAGTCATTAGATTTAATTTTGTATTATGAAATATAATTTTACGGCTTTTTATTTTTCTAAGTATAAAATTATTATTATACGTAGAAGAGAGGGGGAGTCGTATTTTTTTAGAATTTAAGATTAATATTTAAAATATTTGTTTAAATAACCTGATGTTGATATAATGTATATAAATATAATAACTAAAAAGGAAAGATTAAATATGGAAATTAAAAACATAGAATGGAAAAAACCTGTTATATATATGCTTGTTTTTCTCAGCATAGTGTTATCATTAAATATATTTATCTTTACTCTTACACCGTTTTTCCTTGCCCTATTAGTAGCTTTAATAATAGATAAACCAGTTTGTATGTTATCTAAAAAAATACCACGTAACCTAGCTGTATTGATTATGATATTGATCGTAATAACAATTATGATTTTAATTTCCTTTTTGCTTATTACTAATACAGTTTATGAATTAATTTACTTATCCCGATATTTACCTGAATACAGAGAGCAGATTACTGAGTATATCGATGAATTTTTAGTGCGCCAGCAGGAACTTTTCGATAGAATGCCGGATGTGGTGACAAATATATTAACTCAGATTTTAGATAATATCTATCAAAGAGGCGAATCTTTTGTTACTAATATGATCGACTGGACATTAAATATTACCTTCTATATACCGGGATACATTATTATATTATTATTTACCATCATAACGACATTTTTTCTCAGTAAAGATAAAGATATAATTCTAAAATATTTAAGGTCTAAAGAGAAAATTGCAGATGTTTTAGAATCTAATATGGTTCAGGATATATTTAGCTATCTAAAAGTACAATTATTAATTATCTCCAATACTACTATTTTAACAGGTATAACATTTTCGATATTAAATTATCCGTATATTATTATAATAGCAATTATCAGTGGAATATTAGATTTAATTCCAGTCATTGGACCCGGTGTAATTCTATGGCCTTTAATAATTTATAATATTGCAATGAATAATGTTCAAAAAGCAGTAATTTTATTTGTTTTATATATAATTTTAATAGGGGCTAGGTATTTCTTTGAAAGTAAGGTGCTCGGCAAAAATATTGGAGTACATCCTATTTTATTGCTTTTGGGAATATATGTTGGTTTAATTACCATGGGCTTACAGGGTATTATTTTAGCACCTTTATCAATAATATTTTTTAAAGCTTTCTGGCGAACGGGTAATTTATTAAAAGAATAAAAAATAATAGTAGATATTCACCCAAATGGAATTAGATTGCAGCCATTTGGGTTTTTGCTTTTTATACCATTTAATTTTTATAAAAAAAGGTATTTTTTTGAAATTAAAGAAGTAATAAAATAAGTCAAACTTTAAAATCTTTATTTAGTAGTTAGAGGAGGAGTTTTCAATCAAATCATATGTAGCAAGACAACCGATATTTAATATTGATGAATCAGTCTATGGCTATGAATTATTATATAGGGATTTTTCAGATAATAACGAAATAGTTAATGGAGATACAGCTACTTCACATGTTTTGATTAATAGTTTTAGTAATATAGGTATTGAAAGTATTACTCAAAAGAAAAAAGCCTTTATTAATTTCACTAAAAAATTATTAGTAAAAGAAGTACCTACAATTTTTGATAAAAAAATTATTATTGTTGAAGTATTAGAAGATATTGAAATAAATGAAGAAATGATAAAAGTATGTAAAAATTTAAAAAAGAATGGATATATAATAGCCTTAGACGATTTTATATTTGATATTAGTTATAAACCTCTTCTGAAAGTTGCAGATATTATAAAAGTTGACTTTCTTCATTCTACTAAAGTTCAAAGAGCCGAAATTGAGAAACTCGCTAGGGAGCATTGTATTACTTTATTGGCTGAAAAGATTGAAACTAGAAAACAGTTCAAACAAGCTAAAGAACTGGGTTATTCATATTTCCAGGGTTATTTTTTTAAAAAACCCGAAATATTTGAAGGTAATGAAATACCGGTTTATCCTAATAATTATTTTCAGGCATTGGATGAATTAAATAAAAAAGAACCAGATTTCAATAAGGTATCTGATATTGTTAGAAATGATATGTCCTTATCATATAAGTTATTAAAATTAATTAATTCTGCTGCTTTTGGGCTAAGAACAGAAGTTGAGTCAATTAAACAGGCTCTGGTAATTTTGGGAATAGATGAAATGAAAAAGTGGCTTAACTTAATAGTACTTAAAAAAATTGGTCAAGATGAACCTAAAGAAATAATGAGAACTTCTTTAATAAGGGCTAAAACTGCAGAAAAAATTGGTGACACATTAAATTATGATGTTAATTCCTCGGAACTTTTTATGACGGGTTTATTTTCAATGTTAGATATTTTAATGCATAAGGATATTAATTTACTTATGAAAGATCTACCTATCTCAAAAAAAATAAAAGATGCAATAATGGGTAAAAAAGGTATCTATAGAGATGTTTTACAGTTAATTATTTCCTATGAAGAAGGCAGATGGAATATGGTGGATTTATATTGTAGGAAGTTATCTTTAGAAAAGGAAATTGTTTCAACTTCTTTTATTTCTTCTATCAAATGGGGAGAACAAATTATTCATTTTTAATTCAAAAAGGAGTGGGGAAAATGTCTAAAAAGGTAAGTTTTCTTTATAAGTTGGCTAGATCAGCTAATGACATTGAAAAACTTGCAAGCGGAGACTCAAAAAAGATCGCTAAAAGGGCTAAAAACAAAATACTTGGTAAGACTATTATAAAAAACTTAATGAAATAGGAGTGATGATTGATGCGGAAAATCATTGAAAATAGAGAAATTGGTGAAAAGTTAAGTATAGGGGTTCAGTCTACAGATGAAGAGATAGGCCTTTTTATTGCTTCAGAAGACGTCTCGGCTAGTATTGCTTTTAGGGAAGAAGAATGGAAAAAGTTTGTAAAAGCAGTCAAAGATGCGGATGAAAAGATGAGACAATTATTTTAGATATAATAACAAATTTATAAACTTTAAGATCAGATCATATTTTAATTCAGTATTAGGAGTGTATAGCATTGAAAATAAGTGAATTTTCTAATAAATATGGTGTTAGTAATGATACAGTAAGGTATTATATGAAATTGAATTTGATTATGCCGCAAAAAAAAGGCGGTCATTATCATTTTGATAAAGAATGTGAAAAAGAAATAGAAGAGATTTTAAGACTAAAAGACATGGGTTTTTCCTTACAGGAAATTAAGAAGATATTTTATTTTAAAAGGATTGGTAAACTTACATCTTATCAAAGAAATAATTATTATCAAAATTTATACAAAGAGAAAATTAGTGAAATAGATGATGAAATTGATAAACTTAGCAATGCAAAAATAGAATTAGAAGAAAAAATAGAAAATTTACAAGAAACAAATAATCAAAACAGAGTAACTATGGGTATAGGTCTAGATAGTCTTTCCTTATTTGCTTGTCCTGAATGTAAAAGCGATTTAAGTTTATCTGCTGAAAATGTAAAGGAAAATCAGGTAATTGAGGGCAGTCTTAACTGTAGTTGTGGGGTTATTTTAAAAATAAAGGATGGTATATTGTATAGTAATAATATTACAGATATTGCTGATAAATTAAATGACAAAGAGATGGAAAGTGAACATATTGGGGATTATATCAAAACAACTGATCCCGAGTTTATGGATGAGTCCTATCAGAGTTTGGAATGGTTGAAAAAACAATTATTACAGGAAGAATTAAAAGATAAAGTTATAATAGAACCTGGTTCTGGTTATGGCTATTTTTTAAGGCAAGTATATGATCAACTACCTGATTCTTCCTATTATATTTGTATTGATAATAAACCGAGCCTTAATAAGTATTTAAAAAGTATTTTAGAAATGTCTGGTAAAAAAGCAAATATCATTTTTATAACAACCGACTTACCAGAATTACCTATCAAAGATGATTTATTAGATATAATGATTGATTTTACAGGTACTTCTGTTTATTGTTTTGAAAATGAAGCATTTTTACCTAAACAATTAGATAGATTTTTAAAAGAGGAAGTTACTATGTTAGCTACCTTTATCATTTACAATAAATTTGGTTTTAATAATATTGTAGAAAAGCCATTTAGAAAAAACTTTATGTATAGGGAAGTAAAAAATAATTTAATAAGTCAGGGTTTTGAAATTGTAATAGAACATAAATCCGAGACTCAAAAAATTAAAGAAAGTATGGGCAAATATGAAGATTTTGCTCAGCCTGGAGATGAAATTTATTCATATCAAGTTAAAGCTCAAAGGTGGAGTTAACTCCACCTTTTTTATTTTTTGGGTAAAAAAACCAAAAAATTAATACTTGTCATCGAGTAAACTCAATCTCTTATACTTTTAATAAATAAGGAATGGAGTGATGAGCAATGCAAAAAACCTGGCTAGAAAATTATGTTTTATTAATGTTAAGACTTGATAAAATCTTTAAAAAGAATAATGATTTTTACGTGGATGCTTACATTGGACCTGATAAGTTAAAAGAAATAGTAGATAAAGAAGATATAAAAGAAGAAAAAGAGTTAATTGAAACAGTAGATAAATTAATAAGTAAATTAGATAGCTTAAATTTTAAAAATAAAAGAAAAAAATATTTACAAAAACAACTAAAAGCAGTAAAAACAATTCTCTATATTATAAAAGGGGAACAGTTAAGTTTAAAAGAACAAGTTGAAGAAATTTTAGATGTTGCTTATCAATGGGTAGATGAAGATCATTTTGAAAAAGGCCTAGAATATTTTGAGCAAGGCTTACCAGGACAAGGTGATTTAATTGAAAGATATGGTATTTGGATGAAAAGAAATATGTATTCGTTTAATAGTAGTAAAGATAAATTTACTTATATAGATTTTATGATTAACGAAATGAGAAAGAGAACTAATGATATTATAAAATTACCATCAAATGAAGATATCAAACTAGAAATAGTTACTGATAAAAGATATGGTGCTTCTACAAGATATTTAGGTGATTTAATTTCTTTAGTTGAAATAAATGATGATATACCTTTTAATTTTTTTCAGCTTTTACCACTTATCACACATGAACTTTATCCCGGGCATCATACTGAGTTTTGTTTGAAGGAAAATAATTTAATAGAAAGTAAAAACTACTTTGAAAACAATGTATTTTTACTAACCTCACCTCAATTAGTAATAAGTGAAGGTTTAGGTGAAGTAGCATTTGATATGATTTTCAAACCTCAAACGGCTGCTGAATGGATGATTAATAATATATATAAAAAGTTTAATATAAAAACTAATGATATAGATTTGGTTTCATTATTAAAAGCTTCTAAATATAATTCTCTAGACCAGGTATCGAGTAATGCTGCCATAATGTTAGATGAAGGAAGAGATGAAAGAGAAGTTAAAGATTATATTCAAAAATATACTTTGCAGCCGGAATATATGTTAGATCATGTAATTAAAAATTTAAAAAGCTCTCCATTAAAAAGAGTTTATTCTTTTACTTATTATGAAGGCAAAAGAATTGTCGAAGATTATATTGAAAATAGTGAGGATAAAATACAGGCCCTTAATTATTTATTAAAAAAGCAAATTTATCCTTCCTTAATTGAATAATAATAATAAAAGATAATTTAAATATAATATCCCAAAAGATGGAGATTACTCCATCTTTTTTCACATTTTGCATAAAAAAAGCTTAAATTATCTCTTGTGCTAGAGTCCCCTCTATTTACTATACTTAAGATAGACTGAAATGGAGGGAATTTCATGAAGAAAATAAATATTAATAACAAAAAGAAAGGCTTACTTAATGAGGAAAATAAGAATTTATTTTTATTTTTATCTGGTAAATCTATATCTTTATTTGGATCGGCTATTTATACATTTGTAGTTGGGCTTTATTTACTTAAAATAACAGGCTCTGGACTTACATTTGCCACTAATATTGTTTTATATACTTTACCAATTGTCTTTATTAATCCTTTGGCTGGTGTCTTAGCTGATAAAATGAATAAAAAGGTATTAGTAATAGGGTCTGATTTTATTAATGGACTATTTCTATTCGGGATTTACTTGTTTTCAGTAAAGTACGGATTAACTATAACAGTTGTTTATATAAGTACCTTTTTAATGACAGTACTTTCTGCTTTTTTCAATATTGGAATTGAATCAGCAAAACCAAGTTTAGTTTCAAAAGAAAGTTTAGTTAAGATAAATTCCCATGCTCGTGTAATTGAATCTATTTCATATTTGATCGGCCCGGTGGTGGGTGGTTTAATTTATACAGTAATAGATACAAAGCTATTTATACTTTTAAATGCTGTTTCCTTCCTTCTAGCTGCTGTTTTAGAATACTTCATTAACTTTAAATTTAATAACAGAAGAGAAGAAGAAAGAACTAGAGATAAAAGCATAGAAAATGTCTGGAGTAAGCTAAAAGAAGGTTATACATATTTATTTAATCAACCTTATCTAAAAGGATTAATATATATATTTATAGCCTTAAACTTCTTTTTTAACTTTACCGTTATCGTACCACTGCCCTATTTATTAAATACAATCTGGGAGGTCGATTCAACTGTATATGGGATTGTGCAAAGTGGACTTCCACTCGGCATGATAACAGGTGCTTTATTAGTTAATAAAGTACTTAAAAATACAACTTACTATCAATTATTAAAAAAAATTGGTTTTTATTCAGCGATTGGAGTTTTAGCCTTTGGATTACCAATTATATTTTTTCAAGGAGTACCCAATAATAATTTTATAATCTGTTATTATACTATATTAATGTTTTTAGGTGGAATGGTAGTATCATGGGTTGATATTCCAGCTAGTGTTTTATTACAAAAAGTTGTCCCAGAGAGAATATTAGGCAGAGTTATAAGTGTTAAATTAAGTATTATTAAAATAATTGTTCCCATTACTTTAATTATATCGGGATATTTTTTAGAAATAATGTCACCGATTATAATTCTTTTAATAGGTGCATCATTCTTTTTATTATTTAATATTTGGTTTTTTATTTTAAGAAACAAAAAAGAATATGCAAAATTAAAGGAAATTCAATTGGTAGAAAACTATTAAAATGTGGAAAAATTACAAAGCCCTATATTTGACATTAGTTCATATTTTCCTTAAACTAGTGATGAGGTTTAAATTGTAGAGGAGTGAAATTATGAATCAAAATAATAGTGATGAATTATATAATAGTGATGAATACAATTATATTAACTTATTAAAGAAGTTCTATAAGCATTATATCAATGATAGAAAGTATAAATATTTCTCTGTACAGTTTTTGCATTTTATAGGAGCATTATTAGCTTTAGTACCTCCACTAATTATTAGAGAAATAATTGATGAAGCTATACCAAATGGCAATTTATATAACATTTTATCTTTAGTTGCCCTTGGTTTTGGGGTATATTTAAGTACTAATATAATTAGATACTTAAGAGTATATTTTGGTCATAAATATGCTCAATATATTACTCGTGATATGCGCAATGATTTATATAACCATTATCAAAATCTTTCAATGAATTTCCATGATAATAAAAAAACGGGTGAACTTATGTCCAGGATTATTGATGATCTGAATCGCCTCCAGGAGTTTGCTCATCATGGCCCAGAAGCAGTCATTAATTCATTTGTTATTATAATCGGTACTGTAGTTATTTTATTTTCTTTAAGTGTTAGATTGGCTTTAGTAAGCTTAGTATTTACTCCAATATTAATGTTGTTTGTTTATTATTTTATGAAAAAAATGCATAAGGCTTTCCGCAAAACCAGAGAAAGCAAAGCAAATATGAATGATAAATTAGAAGATAATCTTGCTGGTATCAAAGTAATTAAAGCTTTTAATAATGAAGACTATGAAATGGATAATTTCTCTGAAAAAAATACAGCTCATGCCAAGGCTAGAATGAAGGCAATTAAATATATTAGTATCTTGATGCCGGGTTCTAGAATGTTAAATGTAATCGGATTGTTAGCTGTATTAGGTTATGGAGGTTATCTAGCTTCAATTGGAGTTATTACAATAGGTACTATTGTAGCTTTTTATAATTATCTTGAAAGATTTAGAGAACCTCTCTTAAGATTAGTACAGAGAGCTCAGGGTTTGAGCAGATTTTTTGCCAGTATTGAAAGATTCTTTAACCATATAGATATTAAACCTGATATTAAAAGTAATCCCGGTAGGTTACCTGCTAAAAAGCTCAAAGGTGTTGTTGAGTTTGAGAATGTGCATTTTTCTTATGATGATGAGGAAGTTTTAAAAGGTATTAATTTAAAAGCAGATAAAGATCAAACCATAGCTCTTGTCGGTCCAAGTGGGGCTGGTAAGACAACCATTGTGAGACTATTACTTAGATTATATGATATTAATAAAGGTTCGGTAAAAATAGATGATCAGGATATTCAAGAATATAATATTGATCAATTACGGGATTCAATGGGCATGGTTATGCAGGAAGACTTCTTGTTTTCTACTTCGGTAGCAGAAAATATAGCTTATGGTAAACCAAAAGCAACTAGGGAAGAGATTATAGAAAGTGCCAAAAAAGCGAATGCCCATCAATTTATTACAGAACAACTTTCAGATGGTTATGATACCCAAGTGGGACAAAGAGGAGTCAAATTATCAGGAGGACAAAGACAGAGAATATCAATAGCCAGGGCTTTTCTAAAAGACCCTCGTATTTTAATTCTCGATGAGGCTACTTCCTCTGTTGACCTTGAAACCGAAGAACTTATTCAAGAAGCTGTAAATGAGGTAACTCAAAATAGAACCACCTTTATAATAGCCCACCGACTTTCCACTATAATAAATGCAGATGAGATTTTATTTATAGAAAATGGTCGTTTATTAGAAAAGGGCCGTCATGAAGAATTAATGGGTAGTGATACACATTATAAAGAATTTTATGCAAAACAGTTTCAAACTGCTTAAGGATTAGTAGGGTACTTTTTTAAAAAATAAGTACCCTTTCTTTTTTTGTATATATTAATATTTAACTATATTTTGACAATTAGAACAATTCTGTATATAATTATAAATAACTAAATAAGATCCGATTCATATTTGCTAAGGATGTTAACATCTAGGAAAATATGAACGATAGGGTTGAATAAGGAAACTTGTCAGCCTCCCATTGCGGAAAGGATGAAATTCATGTTTATCAAAGTCCTTTTCCGGGACTTTTTCTTATTTTAATAGGATAAATAATTAATTATTTTTAAAGAAGGGGGAATTAAAATAAAAAAATACATTACAATTATATCACTGTTAATAATTTTTACCTTGATTTTTTCTTTACCAATTCAATTAGAAGAAGTTATAAGATTAGATAAGTACGAGAATAACAATATTAAAAAAATATACTTAATAAAAGATAGCAATGAACCCAGTCAACTTCTCCAAAAAGTATCAGTCCAAGGTTATAAAGATGAAATCATAATGTTTCTTCATATTGATATCAAGAAAGATTACATAAAAAAATTAGAAATAGTTTCTGAACATGAAACAGAACATTATGGAGGACATATCAGTGAAGAGTGGTTCAAAAACCGTTTTATGGGAAAAGATACTAGTTTGCAATTAGAAACAGTTAAAATGTCAGCGAAAAAGGAATCAGAAGTTGTAGCTGTAACCGGTGCAACAATCAGTAGTGATGCGGTTGTTAAGGGAGTAAATATAGTATTAAAAAATTATAGAGATATCAAAGATAAGATAAAATAATAGTTAAATAGGGTATTTGCTTTAAAATAAAAATAATAGGAGGAATTCAAAAAATGAAAAAACTTAGTTTTATAATGTTAATTGTGATATTATTTACAATCATGGTTTTAGGAACAGTTGTTTTTGCAGAGGATGGTGAATTTGTTATCTCAAATCTAAAGGAGAATGATATAACAATTAGTGTGGAAAGATTAAAAGAATTACCTGTAGTCGAAAAAGATGTAACTTCGGTTGATTCCAGTGGAGATGAGGATGATTATACAGTAAAAGGTGCCTTATTTTCAGATCTTTTAGAGTCAATGGATGCTTCCCAAGAAGATTTAAAAGCAGTAAGGTTAATAGCTGGTGACGGCTATTCTATTGATATACCTGAACCTGTTTTACAAAACAGACAGATTATATTAGCTTATGAAATAAATGGTGAACCTCTCAGAGAAAAAGTTAAACCAGTGAGAGTTATTATTCCCGAAGAAAGAGCAATGTATTGGATTAAAAATTTAACTAAAATTAATGTAGTTGAAATGGTTAAAACAGTTGATATTAATTCCTTAGTATTTTTAGAAACCGCTGTAACTCAGGTAAAAAAGGTAGATTATACATATTATGAAAGTGAAGATAAAGCAGTTAAAGCAGCCTCTTTAGCTGATCACATAGGATTAACTACTGATAAGAGAACTGTTGCCTTTAGAGCAGTAGATGGATATGAAAAAGATGAAAAGCTCGATATATTTAGAGAAGGTTATTTAAAAGTAACTGGTGATCATGCACCAATGTTCTTATCTCCAGAGATCCCTAAAGGTATGTATGTAAAAGATGTATTATATGTAAATTACGGTTCTTCATCAATTTGTTCTGTAAGTTCTGCAATGAAAACTTTTGAAAAAGCTACAATAGATGGTACAGAGGGAGTTTCTCTTGTTAAAGTAGCAGCTGAAGCCGGTTTGATTACAGCTGATAAGTATAAGTTAACTGCTGTAGATGGGTACTCTGTAGAAATTAGTGCTGCCGATATGGAAAATGGTATAGTATATTTAGAAGGGGAAGAAATGGTTAGATGTTCATTTTCAGAACTATCAAAGAAATACTGGGTGAAAAATCTATATAAAATTGAACCAATCAAATAATACAGAAGTCTAGTTATTAATTAATTTAAATAATTTTAAAAAAGATTTATTAGATGGAATATGAGGTGAAACATTGTGTTAAAAAGACTTCTGGCTGGATTTTCAATCTATCATTTAATAATAATAGCACTAATGGCGGGACTTGGTGTTGCAACCAAGCCTATTATTGTCCCTTTGGCGCATATGATAACCGGACCCCTATATATTCCAGGAGGAGTAATTGCTGGTGGGTTTTATATGATGTGGTTAATATTAGGGGCAGGCCTTGTAAAAAAGCCTGGAACGGCGACTTTGATTTCCACTGTTCAGGCTATTATGATGGTTTCCTTAGGAATCTATGGTACACATGGAGTGGTTAGTTTTTTTACTTATATAATACCTGGTTTGGCCGTTGATATTTTATTAATATTTTTTAAAGATTCCGCCAAACTGACCCCCTGTTTTTTAGGAGGAATTGTAGCAAATCTAAGTGGTACTTTTTTAGTGAATATTGTATTTTTTAGATTACCCATAATCCCCTTGGTTTTAGCATTAAGCAGTGCTGCCCTATCAGGGGGTTTGGGTGGTGTCATTGCTTATAGTATAATAAAACAGTTTGCGAAGTATGATATATTAGAGGCTTGATTTTTAATGGGAGTGAGATTATTTTGAAAAAGTTAAATAAAGTACTTATTTTAATTCTTTTAATTGCCATTTTATTAACTAATGCTAAAGTTTATAGTATTGATGAAATGAAAGGATTTGTACCCAATGCCTATATTAGAGGAGATGTAAATGAAGTAATTAATTTAAAAAATCTAAAGGATATATCTCATACTAAAATTGAATATAAAAACAATAAATTAAAAGTATATAAATTAAAAGATATAGTTGATAAGGCAAAACCAATATCAAAAGAGTATGAAATTGTTTTTTCAGCTCAAGATGGGTTAAGAGCAAAAATATCATCAGATAAAATTGCAGAAAGTTATATAAACTTTTCAAATAAATACGGTTGGGAAGCAATAAACTTAAACCATCCAATCAGTAGTAATATAAAGTTAATAGATAATATAACTATTGTTTCACAAGCTGATATAAGTAAAAATTTATTTACAATAATAACTTCAGAGGAAAATATATTAAGTAAAACCCCCGGACAACTTTTAATAGATTCATATTACAAAAAAGCAGTATTTGAAGGAGAATCCACCCAAAATGTTGATGGAATAGATTATACAACAGCTATTTTTTCAGAGAGAAAATTATTAACACTTGAAGAGTTAGTGAATAAGGATTTAGAATCTAGAACTATCATATTTAATAAAGAAGGAAAAACCTTAAGCTATAATGGTGGTTATCTAGAATTAAAGAGTAACTATCTTAATTATATAAATCCAGAACAAAAAGAATCACTTGAAAATATTCGCGGGGTTATTATAGATGCACCTTTAAAAAGTAATAAAGATGCTTTTTATGACGCCTTACATTATTTAGAAAATGGAAAAAAAGTATTAATAGTACTTTTAGATGGATTTAGTTACCATCAGTTTAGTCATTTAAAAGAAAATAATGAGCTTCCCTATATGTCAAAAATAGATAATAATTCAAAAGTAATTACCTCATATAAACCTGTAACTAATACAGGCTTAGCTGCTGTTTTGACAGGTAAAAGTCCCGCTCAAAATGGAGTATATAGTCATGACTTTAAAGACTTAAAGGTACCTGATTTATTTAAAAAAGCAAGTGAATTAGGTATTGAAAGCGTATATGTTGAAGGTAATATCAAAATTTTAAATACTTCAATTGAACCTATATTAAATCCTGATTTAAATGAAAATGATACTACTGATGATGAAGTTTTTAATGAGACTAAAAAACAGATTAAAAATGGTGCACAGTTAATCTTTACTCATTTCCATGGTATTGATGATACTGGACATGATTATGGACCATTCGGTAAAAAGACTAAAGAAGTAATAAAGATGTCGGATCAATATCTTAAAAAATTAGCAGAAATTTGGGATGGTAAGATTATTATAACATCAGATCATGGTATGCATAAAACTGAGAATGGGGGAGACCATGGATTAGTGCTTTATGAGGATATGTTTGTACCATATCTGATTACTGAAGGAGGTAAAATGGATGAATAAAAAGATGATCATTATTATAATCATAATTTTAGCAGTTACTGTTGGTATTACAGCCTATTTAAATCAAGGTAGTATAGCTGAGAAAGATAATGCTCAAAAAAATGCATTAGTAACCATAAAAGAAGATGGGGTGGAAGTTAAAACAGTAAATATGAGTTTTGTTAAAGAACAAGGTGAAAATACTTTTAGTAAAGATTTAGATACCAGTGATTCTGGCCCCGAAGAACATTCTTTTACAGGAGTTCCACTTAAAAATGTTATTAAAGAAGTAGGAGTTAATTTAGAAGATAAAAGTCAGGTTGTTGTTAAAGCAGTTGATGGATATACTGTAGCTTTGACTGCAAAAGAGGTCAAAGTAGATGATAATGTTTATTTGGTTTATCAAAGTGATGGAAAACCTCTTAAAGGAAAAAAAGAAGGTGGCACTGGACCTTATCGATTAGTAATTAAAAATGATCAATTTGGACAAAGATGGTGTAAATTTGTAACGGAGGTTAATGTTAAGTGATTAAACCAATAAGAGCAAAAAATCTATCTTTTAAATATAAGAAGAATGATAAAAATATTATTAATGATGTAAGTTTGCAAGTTAATAAAGGAGAGATTCTAGCAATAGTAGGCTTAAGTGGTAGTGGTAAAACAACTTTATGTTACTGTTTAAGCGGTATTATACCAAATGTGTATACTGGTGATCTTACAGGAGAGGTTTTTATTAAAGACCAAATTATTAAAAATATGAGTATGCCCCAAATAGCAACTAAAGTGGGTATAGTTTTTCAAAATCCCGAAACTCAGATATTTTTTCCTATTGTTGAAAATGAACTTGCCTTTGGACCTGAAAATCTATGTATTAACCGGAATGAGATTGATGAAAGAATAAATGAAGTTCTTTCATTACTTGATATAGAAAATATTAGGTATGAAAAAACTCAACATCTTTCCGGGGGGCAAAAACAGCTAATTGCCTTAGCATCAGTCTTAACTTTAAAACCAGAGATTTTAATATTTGATGAAGTTATGGCCCAGATTGATAAAAAAGGAAAAAAAGCAATTAAAGATATTATCTTACAGTTAAAAAAAGAAGGTAGAACCGTAATTATGGTTGAACACAATTTGGACAACATAGATATAGCTGATAGAAAATTAGTTTTAAAAAATGGGAGGTTAAAAGAATTTGCAGGAAGTTTACAAGGATAACCCATTTATAGAAGTAAATAATGTAAGCTTTTCTTATGAAAAAAGTGATATAATATTAAAAAATATTACAACTTCCTTTTATAAAGGTGAAATTACGGCGATTGTTGGACCTAACGGCAGTGGGAAAACAACTTTTGGTAAATTGTTGACCGGAATTTTAACAGCTGATCATGGTTATATATTAGTAGATAGCAAAAATGTTGAAGAAATTACCTTAGGAAGTATTGGGAAAAAAATCGGCTATCTTTTTCAACAACCTTCCAGACAGTTATTTAATCCCACTGTAAGAGAAGAGATTGGTTTTGCTCATTCTTTTATGGGAAAATCTAAAGAGGTAGTTGAGCAAAAAGTAAATAAAATAATAGAAGAATTTTCTCTAGAAGGTTTAGAAGATTCTTCTCCTTACCGGATAAGTAGAGGAGAAAGACAAAGAGTTGCTTTAGCATCTATTTTCATTAATAAGCCAACCTTTTTAATTTTAGATGAACCCACCACAGGATTAGATATAGTAAGAAAAGATAAATTATCTATGCTTTTACAAAACTTAAAATCTCAGGGTATTGGAATTATTTTAATTAGTCATGATAAAAAGTTTATTAACAAGAATGCAACTAGAGTAATAGAACTTTCCGGGGGTGAGCTGCATGAAACTTGATCCCCGAACCAAATTAGTAATGGTTTTTTCTTTATCAACTTTAGCTGTTTTTGTAGTTGATGTCTTATTGTTGTCTATTGTTCTTATAATTTCAATAATTGTAGCTAATTTTTTTAAAGCAAACTGGTCTTTTTTAAATAGAGTCCGTAAATTTATAATTTTACTGATAGGGATTGCTTTTTTACAGAGTATATTTTCTCCTTCAGGTCAGGTCCTTTTTTCTATACAAAACTTTACCCTCCTGACTACCGGTGGGCTAGCTAAAGGATTGCGAGTTATATTAAGAATGTTAACTATCATAATATCAGCTACGATTATGAAAGGTTCAAGTCCTCGTGAAATAATTCAGGCATTAATTCAATGGAGAGTTCCTTTTGAATTAGCTTTTATGGTTTCTTTAGCAATTAGATTTATCCCTATTTTGGGTCAAGAAGCAAAAGATGCTTTTACAGCTATTCAACTAAGGGGAATCGAAATAGATAAATTATCAATTACTAAAAGGTTTAAAGTCTATTCATATATGTTTATGCCTGTATTATCGGGAATAGTTCATAGAGCTAGAGAGTTATCAACCTCTTTAGAAGCACGTGCTTTTAGAGCATATCCAGAACGAACAAGTTATATTAAATTAAAATTATCAAGATATGATTTTTTGATTATGTCGATCAGTGTTACATTTACGATGATTGTGTTAACAATATACCTATTAATGGGGTGAATAAATTGAAATTATTTTCTGTATTCGGGATTAGTTTAACAGGTAAGACTACTACCATTGAAAACATTATAAAAGAATTAAAGAAAAGAAGATATTCCGTGGGTTCAATTAAAGAAATTCATTATGAAGGTTTTACTATAGATGAAGAGGGCACAAATACATATCGTCATAGTAAGGCAGGTGCCGAACCAGTTACAGCCAGAGGTTATAATGAAACAGATATTTTATATGAAAAAAGATTGTCATTAGAAAAGATCTTAAAAAATTATTCTCAGGATTATGTGATACTAGAGGGAATAGAAGAAGGGAATTTCCCTAAAATAATAACAGCAGAGAATACAGCTGAGATTGATGAAAGACTTGATGAGATGGTATTTGCTATTTCAGGTAAGATTGCTAATGAAATTGATGAGTATAAAGGACTGCCTGTAATTAATGCTGTAACTGAAACCGAAAAAATAGTAGACTTAATTGAGGAAAAAGTTTTTGAAAAATTACCGGATTTTCCAGCAGATTGTTGTACAGCTTGTGGTTATACATGTAGAGAATTAGGGAAAAAGATATTAAAAGGAGAAGCTAAAAGATCAGATTGTATTATCTCCGAGACTAATACTAACTTGTATATAGATGATAATAAAATAGAGATGGTACCATTTGTACAGAAATTATTATATAATGCTGTAAAAGGTGTTGTCAGTGAGTTGGATGGATATGAACAAGGTTGTTTTATAGAAGTTAAGATTGGAAATAAAGATATGGATTTTGAAAAATAATATATCGAATAAATTGCTAAATTTTAATAAATATATAAACCTGATAGTGAGTTGATTAATGTACTTGCTATCAGTTTTTTATTTTATAATTATAATCATATGTTCACTATAAGAATATATATTTCTTATTAATATATAAATATTGATTAATTTTATAATAATAGAAGGATTACTTAACTTTTCGTATAATATATATAATACACCTCCGAGTCTCTCCACCTAAAAAATAGTATAATATTTTAAGGTGAATTGACCGCTGGGTTAAAACAGAAATGTTTTAGCCTCCCGTGTTTGGAAAGGAGAAAAATTTAAAGGAGGTTATACATTAATGGGACGTATTCAGGATTATTCTGTGCTCAGAGTAGATTTAGAGAAGAGAGAAATCAATCGTGAAGAGATTACTGGTTCTGAAGTGGAAAAATATCTTGGCGGTAGAGGTTTAGCATCTAAAATATTATATGATGAATTAGACCCAAAGATTGATCCTTTAAGCCCTAAGAACAAATTAATTTATGCAACTGGTTTATTGACTGGCACTGCAGCCTCAACTGGTGGACGTTATATGGTTGTTACTAAAGGACCATTGACTGGTACAATAGCAAGTAGTAATTCGGGTGGTTTTTTTGGTGCCGAGTTAAGATTCAGCGGAAATGATATAATTATATTTGAAGGTAAGGCTGAAAAACCGGTATATCTATCAATAAATGGAGATCAGATTGAATTAAAAGATGCTTCACATGTTTGGGGTAAAAAAGTTCCTGAAACTACTGATACATTAATCGAAGAATTTGGTGATAAAGGTGCAAGAGTAAGTTGTATAGGACCTGCTGGTGAAAATGAAGTAATGTTTGCTTCTATTATGAATGAAAAAAATCGTGCAGCTGGTAGAACTGGAGTAGGAGCTGTAATGGGCTCAAAAAATCTTAAAGCTGTAATAGTAAAAGCTTCTGAAAAACAGGTAAAATATAATAAAGAAGAAGCTATGAAAGTTGTAAAAAAACAGACTAAAATGTTAAAAGAAGATGGTGTGACAGGAGAAGGTCTACCATCATTAGGAACAAAAGTTTTAGATAATATTATAAATTCAAATGGATTATATCCGACTAAAAACTTTCAGTATGGTACTTTTGAAAATACAGAGGAAATAGCTGGAGAAGCATTAGTAGAAAAAGGTTACTTACAATCTAACAAAGGTTGTTATGGTTGTCCTATCCGCTGTGGTAGGGATGTTGAACTACCTAATGGTAGAAGTGGTGAAGGTCCAGAATATGAAACAGGTTGGGCTTTTGGAGCGGACTGTGGAGTTGATGACTTAAATGCAATTACAGAAGCTAACTTTTTATGTAATGAATTAGGTCTAGATACAATCAGTGCTGGAACTACAATAGCGGCCGCAATGGAACTATATGAAAAAGGATATATAGATAAAGAAGAACTAGGTAATGGACCAGAACTAAACTTTGGATCTTCAGAGTCTATTGTATATTATACAAAACAGATGGCCTATCGAGAAGGATTTGGAGATAAATTGGCAATGGGGTCTTATCGTTTAGCAGATTCTTATGGACACCCGGAAATCTCAATGACAGTTAAAAAACAAGAACTACCGGCCTATGATCCTCGAGGTGTACAGGGACATGGACTTCAATATGCTACTTCTAATCGTGGTGGCTGCCATGTGAGAGGTTATATGATTTCTCCTGAAATAATAGGTGCACCAGAAAAATTAGATCCCCAAGAACTTGAAGGAAAACCGGAATGGGTAAAAATATTCCAAGACCTAACTTCTGTTATTGATTCTGTTGGCATGTGTTTATTTACTTCCTTTGCATTAGGTTTAGATGATTATCGGGATATTGTAAATGCTGCAACGGATTTTGAATATGATTCAGAAAAACTTTTACAGGCTGGTGAAAGAATATATAATCTTGAAAGACAGTTTAATATAGAAGCGGGTATAACCCCAGATGAAGATAAATTACCTAAAAGATTTACAGAAGAACCTTTACCCGATGGCCCTCAAAAAGGTAGAGTTTCGAAATATAAAGAATTATTACCAAAATATTATAAAGTACGAGGATGGACGGAAGAAGGTTATCTAAGTGATAGCAAAAAAGAAGAATTAGATATTAAGCTTTCTAAAAAAGGAAAAGGTGGAGAAAAGATTGGATAATAAGAACATTTATAGTTAATATTAAGGAGCCGGGCTTTCAAAAGTCCGGCTTTTAAAGTATATCAAAAGGTAGTATCGATAATGTATTTTTTTTATTTTTAAGATTGTTATGAAATTTATATTTAATTTTATTAAAAAAAGTTATAAAATATACTTGAGAAATCTTTAAGTTAGTTGCATATAAATAATTATAATTACTACTAAAAAGTGATGTGAGATAAATGGAGTTTTCTATTAATAACCCACAATTTTGGCGCAAATATGGCAGAACTCAAGATGAAAAAGAAGAATTAGAACTAGAAATAGATAAAGATGGTAATCTCAAAATACCCCAAGAAATTAAAGAAAAACTAAACATTTCAGCTGGGACAAAATTAAAGTTAGAAGTAGGCAATAGTTCTATGAAAATAAAAAGAGCTGATCCTACTTTAACTAAAGTTTATGTAGAACCTACTACCAATTGCAATTTAAATTGCAAGACCTGTGTGAGACATGCTTGGGATGAAAGTTTAGGTGAAATGGACTATAGTACCTATAATAATCTAATAAATGAACTTAAAGACTTTAATACTGTAGAAAAGATTAGTTTCTGGGGAATTGGAGAACCATTATACCATGACGATATAGTTAAAATGATTAAAGAAGCAAAAAAATTAAATGTCGAGACCCAAATTATTACAAATGGTTTGTTATTAGATGAAGATATGGCGAAAGGACTTTTAGAAGCGGACCTTGATAGTCTAGTGGTTTCAATCGATGGTACTTCGCCAGAAACAATGTCTAATATAAGGTTAGGGGCTGATTTGAAGAAAATAATAAGAAATGTTAAAAGATTTAATTATTTAAATAATAATAAAATTAGAGCTAATGCAGAAATTGGGATTGAATATGTAATTATGAAATCAAACATTAATGAGTTAAAGGATTTAAGAAAATTAGCATTTGAATTAGGTGCTTCTTTTGTTTTTTTAACTAATCTTTTACCTTATACAAAATCAATGACTGATGAAATACTCTATTCCAGAAGTATAAGTCGTTCCAAACCGACAAATAGATCTCCTTTACGTCCGGAAGTATATTTGCCACCTGTAGACCTTAATGATGAAGTAGTTAAACAAATAGCTGAAGTAATGGGTAAGACAAGTTCAATCAGTACCAGACAAGTTCCCTTTGATCCTCATGGTGGTCACTGTAAGTTTGTAGATGAGGGAAGTATAGCAGTTAATTATAAAGGCGAAATAAGTCCCTGTATTGCTTTAATGCATAGTTATACCTGTTATATTAGAGAAAGAGAAAAACATTTTAAAGGTTATTATTTAGGGAATATTAACAATAAAGAACTTAAAAAAATATGGAATGATGAAGAATTTAAAAGCTTTAGAAAAAAAGTAATTGAATTTCCATTTTCAGAATGTACGCAGTGTTCAGGTTGTGATTTTTCTAAAACTAATGAAGAAGACTGTCATGGAAATGAGTTTCCGGTCTGTGGTGATTGTTTGTGGGCAAAAGGAGTTATTCAATGTCCATAAATTATTAATAAACAATAAACTCAAGACTAATTGTTTCAAAGATGAATTATTCCTGCTAATCTAAATATAATTAAATTGTTTTTATACAATTGAATCAAATTTTAATTATTTAAAATTAGGTAAATATTTCAATAATATTATTGTAAAAAAAATGAAAAGGAAATAATATAAATTGAATTAATATATAAAAAAATTAATAAAAATATATTAGTTGGAGCTGTGAAAAAGATGCAAATTGAAGTTAAATTCTATTCTTTATTTAAAATAAATCTTAAATCTTCAGGAGTAAAATATGATATTGTGGAGACAATAACTTTACTAGAATTGATTGATAAATTAGATAAGGATTTTGAGGGGTATTTTAGTGAAAAGTTATTAGAAGATGGGGATATAAAAACAGGCTCCATTATTTTACTGAATGGTATAAATGTACTGCATATAAACCATTTAGAAACAGAAATCAATGATGGGGATATAGTAACTTTATTTCCTCCGTCTGCTGGAGGTTAAATTATGAAAGATTATTTACAAAGACAGTTTGAGATATTTACGGAAGAGGAAAATAATAAAATAGAGAAGATGAATGTGATGGTTGCTGGTGCTGGAGGTTTGGGAACCAATCAAGCACAACAGTTAATTAGAATGGGCATAAACAAGATATATCTTTATGATCATGACAAGGTAGAATTATCAAATCTTAACAGGCAGATATTTTATGGTAAAGATGATATTGGGAAAAATAAAGTAGATATTGCTAAAAAACAACTTGATAAATTTGATTTAGATACTGAAATTGTAGCTATACATGAGACTATAGATGAAAATATAGAGCTTCCCGATGATATTGATCTAGTATTTGATGCTTTAGATAATTTTAATACGAGGTTTATACTCGAAGAATTATCTTATAGCAGCAAAATTCCTTTTATACATGGAGGTATAGAAAGTTGGTTTGGCCAGGTTCTGGTAATTAAACCTGAAGAAACTATCAGATTAAAGGATGTCTTTTCAGGAGTAGAGAATTCTGGTAAAACTCCCCCTGTTATGTCTCCTGCGGTTTCAATTATTGCTTCTATACAAGTCTTAGAAGGTATAAAAGTTTATTTACAGAAGGAATCATATTTAAAAAACAAATTATTGATAGTTGATCTGGAGTCTTGTGAGATACAAAAGGTTGATTTAAAAAATACTTAATATAAGGAAATTAACTTTATTTGGCATTTGAAATAATTATTATTGTAAAAAGTATTTGTTTTCTAATTAGAAGGGAGGCTATAATAGTTATGGCTTTTTTTCAAAATATTATAAATTGGATAGAAAAAAACAAGCAGCAAAATTATGATACAGAACCTAAAAAATGGCATAGATGGTGGATGCCTTTAGTAGCTTTTTTCGCTTTTTTATGGTTTATGATCAGAGTATTACCAAAACCGAGTAGAATCAGATATCCCTGCCAGAGAGCAGCAGCACCATTGGCAATGGGATTTGTGGCCTGGTTTATAGGTTTTGTAAGTATGACTTTTTCGATTAAAGGTATAATTAGAAAGATAAAAAGTGGGAGTTATTTATCGGTTATTTTATTATTAGCAATTCTTATATTGGCAACCGGTTTTTATGTTTCTACAAATAATTTTAAACCAGCGGTAGCTAATAATGAATATCCAATAGGTAAAGCAAAGGGGATTAATGCTGGAAGAGTAGTGTGGAATTATGAACCTAATGCTACAAGTTGGGATGGAGAAAGTAATTACTGGTGGGATAGTGAAAATACCGACTATAATATTGTACAAGAAATGTTTAATAGTTCTATTAATAAATTAGCTTCTGCTAATAATGTTAAGAAAGCTTGGGAAAAAGTATTTAGATACTTCAATAGTGAATACAGAAATGAAAACCGAAATTATCAACAAGGTGAATTAATTGCAGTTAAACTTAATTTAAATACTCATAGTAGTTATGCTGAAAAGAGTAATGAAATAAATATTTCTCCTCAGGTAGTTTTATCGTTAGTAGAAAGTTTAGTTAAGAATACTCAAGTAAAACCAGCTAATATTATTTTATACGATGCTTCCCGTCCCTTAGGAGATTACTTATATGAAATGATTAATGAAAAGTATCCAGAGGTTAGGTTTGTTGATAATGACGGTGGAAAAGGAAGACAAAAAGTTAAACTGGACCAAGACTCCGCTATTTATTACCAGGGTATAGATTATGATAAAATTGATCATTTACCACAAGTAGTAACAAATGCAGATTATTTAATAAACATTGCTAACCTTAAAAAACACAGTTTAGCAGGAGTTACTTTAACAGCAAAAAATCATTTTGGCTCTATATATAGCGGTAATTATAATAACTGGACCCCCATGCATTTACATGATGGTGTAAGTGCAAGTTCAAGAAAAAAAGAACTTGGAAATCCCCTTGTAAATCTTATCGGTCATCAGGATTTAGGACAAAAGACATTATTATACCTTATAGATGGACTATATGGAGGTATGAATCAACAATCAGTTAATCCTCATAAATGGGGAATGGCTCCATTTAATAATGGATGGTCCTCTAGTTTATTTGTTTCACAAGATCCAATTGCCATTGATTCAGTTGCTTTAGATATTTTAAAAACTGAAACCGATTTATTAACTTATTCAGATAATTATTTACACGAGGCAGCCTTGGCCAATAATCCACCCTCTGGTGTGGACTATGATCCTGAAAATGATGGGTCTAATCTAGATAGCTTAGGGGTTCATGAACATTGGAATAATCCAGAGGATAAAAAGTATAGCAAAAATATTAATCCTGATAATAATGGGATAGAATTAATTAGACTTAATAAAAATTAAATATATACTTAAAGGCTCATAGGTTTTTAAATCTATGAGCTTTTCTAATGGTAATTGGATGACAACTTATATTTGACATATGTTCATAACTATTATATAATTTTTATTGCTGAAATAATTAAACTAGGAGGTATGGCAATGTCAAAAAAGAGAAGAAATAGAGATAGAAAAAGAAGGTTTAAAAATAAAAATAATTCTACAAATAAGATTATTAGTATTGACCAAGAAGAATGTATCGGATGTGGTCAATGTGTAACTGCTTGTCCTTTTGATGCAATTCAATTAGTTGATGGCAATGCTCAAGTAATAGAAAATAAGTGTAGAGGTTGCAAACAATGTATTAGAATCTGTCCTGTTCAGGCTATAACGATATGAAAAAAGCCCCATAAAAGGGCTTTTAAAGCTTAATTAAAAATCTTCGACAACTCTTATTACACTTTCAATTGATTTTACGTTTTTTAAGGCTCTTAATTCTTCTAAAGAGTTATTTAAGTTTTTCTCTTTAACAGGATGAGTAACTAATACTAAAGGAACAACAGGAGTTAATCTGTGTTTTTGTAAAACAGAGGCTAGACTGACCTGGTTTTTACCTAATATTCCAGTTACTTCTGACATTACCCCTGGTTTATCATTTACTAAGACACGTAAATAGAAAAGATTTTTTATTTCATCTATATTAATTATATTATGATCTAAGTTTGATTCATTAGAATATATATTGGGCCTATTATAATTTATATCTTTGGCAGTTTGAATTATATCAGCAACTACAGCACTACCTGTGGGCATTTGACCCGCACCTTTTCCATAGGACATAATATCTCCTACAATATCTCCATGTAAATAAATAGCATTATATACTCCATTTACTAAAGCAAGTGGATGGCTTTTAGATATAAAAGCAGGATGTACCCTTATATCAATACCATTTTCTTGTTTTTTTCCAATAGCAAGAAGTTTAATAACATAATCTAGTTCGTCAGCTAATTTTATGTCGGTTAAAGTAATATCTTCAATACCTTCTGTAGAGACTGAATTAATATCTACATAGGTCTCAAAAGTGATAGAAGATAGAATTGATATTTTATAGGCAGCATCAAGACCACTTATATCAGAATAAGGATCGCTTTCGGCATAACCTAATTCTTGGGCTTCTTTTAGAACTTCTTTAAATTCTTTATTTTCTTCTGTCATTTTAGTTAAGATATAGTTAGTAGTTCCATTTAAAATACCAAATATACTTTTAATATTACTAGCCACTAGAGATTCTTTCAAAGGCCTTATTATGGGAATACCTCCAGCAACACTACCTTCAAAACTCACCTGAACATTATTGTCATTAGCTGCTCTTAAAATTTCACTTCCATATTTAGCAATAATTAATTTGTTAGCTGTTATTACACTTTTTTTATTATTAATAGCCTTCATCACATATTGATGAGCTGGTTTTTCACCGCCAATTAGTTCTACTATTAGGTTAATTTCAGGGTTTTCGAGAATATGCTCGGCATTATCTGTTAGTAACTCGTTTTTAATATTAATTTCTCTTTTTTTATCTAAGTCATTAACTAGAATTTTTTCGATCATCAATTCGGTACCAATTTTTTGTTCAATACTTTCCTTATTTTCACTTATTATTTTATATACTCCTGATCCAATAGTTCCTAGTCCGAGTAGTCCGACTTTTATCATATTTTATTCTCCCTTCTCAATACTCTTTTCATTTATTTTATAATTTTTAAAGGCATATGTCCATTAATAGTATGGATTACTTCTAATTTATTATTGATTAAAATGTATGTTTAAATATATCTTTGGATAAGATAACAATAGCAGGCTAAAATATAATTATAAATAATTTTTTAATAATTAAATGCACCTTAATATAAACTCATATGAATGAGAATAATTTTATTATTTATTATAATTTCCATATATTATTTTAGGAAGGACAATATTAAATGATATTGAATAACTATAATTATAATTGGTAATAATATATATTTCAAAAATAGTCAGGAAAATTTATATATTTTTATCAATAAAAGTTGTTTGTATGATTAAAAAATAGATAGTATGTGATAAGTTAAAAGGAGGCCTAATAATTGAAAACTAAAAAAATATTAAAAGAAGTAAAAAAAATTGAAGAAGATATTATTGAATTTAGACACCACTTACATCAATATCCAGAGCTCGGTTATGAAGAGTTTAATACTGCAAAACTTATTGCTAAAACCCTAAATAAATCAGATTTAAAGGTAAATGATGATATTTATGCTACAGGAGTGTCTGCCTTATTAGAGGGACAAGAAAAAAATAAAACAGTTTTATTAAGAGCCGATATGGATGCACTTACAGTGCAAGAAAAAACAAATTTACCTTATGCATCTAAAAAAGATGGCATTATGCATGCCTGTGGACATGATGTACATTCTGCAATAGTATTAGGAGCAGCAGTAGTACTTAAAGAATTAGAAAAAGATCTATTAGGGAATGTTAAATTTGTATTCCAACCAGCTGAAGAACAAGAAGGCGGAGCTGTAGGAATGATTGAAAATGGTGTTTTAAAAAATCCTAAAGTTGATGCCGCTTTTGGATTACATGTATGGGGTTCTGCTAAAAAAGGTACAGTGGAAATAAAATACGATTCAATGATGGCTTCTCCCGATAAATTTTTGATTAAAATAATTGGTGCCGGTGGACATGCAGCTAATCCCCATCAATGTATTGACCCTATTATTATATCTACTGAAGTTATACAAGAATTTCAAAACATAATAAGTAGAAAAGTTGACCCAACTGAACCAGCTGTAATTTCAGTTTGTCATCTTGAAGGAGGCAACACTCATAATGTAATTCCAGATGAAGTTATTTTAGAAGGAACTGTAAGAACTTTAACGGAAGAAGTTCGTTATAAGATACCTAAAATTATGGAAAAGATTCTTGAAAATATAACTGGAATCTATGGTGCAGATTATGATTTTAACTATGAATATAGTTTTCCTCCTTTGATTAATAATTGCGAAATGACAGATCTTGTAAAAAATTCAGCTGTAAAGGTGATGGGAGATAAAAATGTAATTGAATTAAAAAACCCAAACTTAGGTGGAGAAGATTTTGCATATTTTGCTAAAGAAGTTCCCTCATCTTATTTTTATTTAGGAATTGCACCTTCTAAAGACGAAATTATCAAACATCATCATTCTAACTTTTATGTAGATGATGATGTAATTGAAGATGGTATAGCTATATTAGTTCAGGCTGTTTTTGATTATTTAAATAGTTGACATCTTGCATACTGTTGATCAATTTGATATTATAAGTCTAGAAACAAAAAGTAAAGTATGTAGGTGAAGATAATGAAAGTTGCTGTTATTGATGGATTAGGGGGAGGATTAGGTGCCCAGATAGTTGAAAGACTGTCCCATAGATTTAAAGAAGAAATTAATATATTAGCTCTCGGTACGAATGCCGTGGCTACTTCAAAAATGCTCGAGAAGGGCGCTGATGAGGGCGCAACTGGTGAGAATGCAATAAAGCTTAATGTTAATAAGGTTGATTTAATAGTTGGACCATTAGGCTTAATAATACCTAATTCTATGAAAGGTGAGATAACTACCGTAATGGCCGAAGCCATAGCTGGTAGTGATGCTAAAAAGATAATTATTGGTATGAGACAACCCCATGTTGATTTAGTAGGTTTAAGTGATAACACGTTAAATGATTTAATTGAAGATTCAATTAAGAGAGTAGAAGAATTTTTTACAATTAATTAGTTTTTAAAAAAAGAATAACATTTATTGATCACGAAGGTCATTAACTGTCTAAAAGACAGGGCCTTCGTCTTTTTTATTTAAAAAGGGGGAATTAAAATGGATAATAAAAGAATAGTTTATACTGCATTTTTTATAGCTTTAGGTATTGTTTTACCCATGGTATTTCATTTAGTTGGTGGACCATCACTAGGGAGAGTATTATTACCGATGCATTTACCAGTCTTAATTGGAGGGGCATTTTTAGGTCCTCTAGCAGGTTTAATTATTGGTATAATTACTCCTTTATTAAGTTCATTATTTACAGGGATGCCACCTATTTTACCCATGCTTCCGATTATGATTGGTGAATTAGGTATTTATGGATTAGCAATGGGATATTTTTTCTTTAGGATAAAGATGAATGTCTATCTATCATTGTTTATAGCGATGATTGCAGGAAGAATAATGGCATCAATGGTTGTATTGGCATTAGTATATGGATTTGGATTTGCCCAGTTACCTGCTAATCCCATTATTTATATCTATGGAACAATAACAGCAGGCCTGCCTGGTATTATTGGCCAACTACTCATAGTTCCAATTGTATTAAGATATATTAAGAGATATAATGAGAGGAAACCAGCCTTAGATATCGCATATTAAAAATAATAAAAGATAAAAAGGATTTCTCCAGTCTTCTCTCTAATTAATAATATAAGGTATAAAATATGAGAAGACAGGAGGTATCTTTGGATGCCCGCTAATTTACCGCCTCAGTATTATGAAGCAGAAGAAGCATATCGGAATGCACAAAACCCAGAAGAAAAGATTGCTGCTTTACGCGAAATGCTTGCTATAATGCCTAAACACAAAGGGACTGAAAAAATTCAGGCAGATTTAAAAAAGAGGATTTCAAAAGTAAAGGAAGAAAAGAAAAAGAAAAGTAAATCAAAAAGCACTTATAACCCCTATCTAATAGATAAAGAAGGGGCCGGTCAGATTATTTTATTAGGAGCTCCGAATGTGGGTAAATCTTCAATATTAGATTCTTTAAGTAATGCGAAAGTAGAGGTTGCTGAATATCCATTTACTACCTCTTTACCTTTAGCTGGTATGGTTGAATATGAAGATATCCAAATACAGTTAATTGATACACCGCCCTTAGTGCCTGAAGATGTGCCTGGACCGATGGTTAGTGCAATATTTCATGCAGACTATATTACAATAGTAGTTGATGCTTCTGCTGATGGTTGTCTTGATCAATTATCAGGTATAATAGATTTTTTAAAAGGTAAAAGAATTATAAGAGAGGAAATCCCGGAAAATGTTAAGGGATATCATTTAGAAGATATATTAGTTTTAGCAACAAAAATAGATATATCTGGTTCAAAGGATAATTTAGAAATAATTAAAGAACTTTATCCTAATCTAGATCTATTAGAAATATCAAATAAAACAGGAGAAAGACTTGCTAAGTTACCTAAAATACTTTTTGATAAATTGAATGTAATAAGGGTTTATTCTAAAGCTCCAGGTGAAGAACCTGATTATGATAGGCCATTTATTTTAGATAAAGGAGATACTGTTTTAGACTTTGCCCAACTTGTTCATAAAGATTTTGCCAAAAACCTACAAAAAGCAAGAATATGGGGATCAGCTAAATTTGATGGTCAGCACGTTGCTAAAGACCATGTTTTAGAAGATCAGGATGTTGTAGAATTACACATGTGATAATAACTAGAAGGGAAGTTAAAAAGTAATGAATGATAAAGAGTTAGCTATAAATGAATTAAATGACTCAGATTATTCTTTAATTATTGTTAAAGAAAAAGAAGTAAAATATAAAAGTAAAGAGGAAAGTGTTGGTTCGATTGTAAGTTTATTAGAAGAGCAACCAGATCTTTTAGAAAATGCAGTTGTTGCAGATAAAATAATTGGAAGAGCAGTAGCTATGGTTTGTGATTATGCATCTGTTAAATTTTGTTATGGACAAATTGTGAGTGAAGGTGCTATAGATATTTTTAATAAAAATCATTTATCATTCAAAGCTTCTCAAAAAGTAAAAGCAATTAAAAACAGAGATAATACAGATTTATGTCCCATTGAAAAACTTACCTTAAATATTGATAATAGTGCTGAAGGCATTAAAAAGATAAAAGAGTTTCTTAAAAATTAAGAAAAGTAGGTGAAAAAATGGGAAGTTATATTAAAATCTATATTTTGGCATTTATAATCTTTATGGGGATTGATTTAATCTGGTTAGGTGTTTTAGCAAAAGATTTTTATCGAAGTCAATTGGGCTCTTTTCTCAAAGACAGCTATAATATGAAAGCTGCCCTCTTATTTTATATTGTCTATATAGCTGGGATCATATTTTTTGTAGTTAGCAAAGCAATTGCCAGTGGTAGTTGGCAGTATGCCATTTTTGCTGGTATGTTTTATGGTTTTGTAACTTACTCAACTTATGGTATTACTAATTATTCGACCATAAAAGATTGGCCGACATTCTTAACCATAATAGATATTGGTTGGGGAACGGTTCTTTGTGGTCTGACTTCATATTTAACTTATATAGTAGCAAGTAATTTTAGTTTTTTTCTAAAATGATTTAAATAAAAGTTAATAAAAAATTATCAAATTTAAAATGTACAGTATATAATTTAAGCCTCTATATTTAGGGGCTTTTTATTTTTTTAATGGATTTTACTAATAAACATTGTTAAAATAAAATTCACTTTAAAAAAGATTTAAAATTTAATAGCTTTGGAGTGGTTTTTAAATTTGTGTTATAATAACTTTATAATAATTAAAGGATGAGATAGAATATGGTATTATTTATAACATATTTACCGGTTTGGCAAGAAGCCTTTATTTTAGCCTGGCCGGTTATTTTAAATCATATATTTACAACAGCTATGCGGACAACAGATATGATTCTAATGGGTTTTTTTGGTCCTGCTGCAGTAACTGCAGTTGGGCTTGGTGATGTATGGGAGCGAATTATATTAAGGATTGGTTTAGGTTTAGGTACAGGCAGTATTTCTTTGATATCACAGGAGACAGGTACACAAACTAAACAGGCTAGCAAGAATGCAGATGAGATATTAAGTCAAGTTATATTTGCAAGTATAATTATTGGAATTCCCTTTATAGTAATAGGTTGGCTTATACCTGACACTTTGATAAGAATTTTAGGAGCTGCCCCAAAAGTAATTGAATTAGGTGCTCAGTATCTTTTGATAATATTTTCAGCTGCACCTTTTCGTATTATATCCATAATAGCAGCGCGAGCAATGCAAGGCACTGGTGATACTAAAACTCCTATGGTAGTAGAAATAGTAGGTAATATTATCAATATAACTTTATCTATTGTATTAGCATTAGGAATTGGTCCCTTTCCGAATTATGGTGTTTTAGGAGTAGGGATTGGGACATTTACAGCAAAGTTTATATCGGCTTTAATATATATATTAATATTTTTAAGTAATAAAAGTAAATTTAATCTGCAAATACCTTCTAAAGACTGGGATTTAACAATCATTAGGCAGCTATTTAAAGTAAGTATGCCCAAAATACTTCAGGGCATCTATCAAAGCTTAATTACTTTTCCTTTTAATTCATTAGTATTAGTGTTTGGAACAGAAGCTGCTGCAGCTTACCATATATCGAGAAGAATACATCAGCAGTTAATAGCACCCCTACATCGTTCCTATTATACAGTCACAACAATAATGGGAGGTCAAAAATTAGGGGCTGGCCAGCCTGAAGAAAGTAAGAAAACCACGCGGGGGATGTTATGGTTGACTGTTTTCACTATAGGGGGCTTTGCACTAATACTATATTTTACAGCTCCCTGGTTAATTAAGATCTTTACGAATGATCAAATAACAATTTCATATGGCATTCGTTTTTTAAAGGCTTTAAGCATTGGAGCTCCTATTTTGACGATATATGGAGTATTTGCAGGTATGTTAAATGGAGCGGGTAATACCAAGACAGCTTTATTTGGAAATCTTTTCAGTCAAACAATCTTTAAATTAGGATTAAGCTATTTATTAAGTATCATATTTAATTTAGGATTAATAGGAATACTGATTGGTTTAGTAATAGATTTTCTGGTTAGAGCTCTTTGGGTTGGTAAAAAATACTTAAAAGGAGATTGGGTTGCAGAAGCAGGCAAGATGATTGATGAAAGAAGAGCAAAAGAAAGCAAATTATAGTTTTTATAAAAAATACTTATGTTAATTTCTTTGTACCGCATTTAGAGGGAGCTGTTTTGAATAAATAGTATAAACGAAAATTTAGTTTGTGTAAAAGCAGATGGGTGAACATTAATTTAGACCAATAAGAGTGTTACCACGGTAATAAGTTCGCCTCTACTATATTAATTGTGGAGAAGGGCTTTTTTATTATAAAAAACAGAGAAAGACTAAAAAAAATTATGATGTTTTAGATATAAATATATCTGCAAATGAGAAGAATATAATTTAGAATACTTTTAAATAAGTTAGTAAAACAACAAATCAAGCAAGCTCAATGTTTTAAAAATTAGCACTAATGATAAAAAAGATTAAAAAACTTGCAAAAAAATAAAGGATTTTTGATTATAATCTTTAATATAATTAATTGTGTTACTAATTTTTTAATGGGAGGTGAAAGTTATTTGGATGAGATAAAGGATGAATTAATAAAATGCGGCACTAAACTTTTCTCAAAGAAAGGGTATAAAGATACCAAAGTAAAAGATGTAACAGATTCTGCATCAATTAGTGTTGGTACTTTTTATAATTATTTTGATTCTAAAGAAGAATTGTTTTTAGATGTCTATTTAAAAAAACATAATAAAGCCAAAAAAGAATTATTAGAGTTTTTTAAAGAAGACCTACCACCTCTCAACATTATTGATAAAGCTGTTCATAGATTTTTAGATATGATGCAGTCAGATCCGATTTTAAGAGCTTTCTTTAATCCGCACATTCATACTAAATATCGAGCAAGTTTGGATATTAAGAAGAAAAGAACTCATCTAAATTATGCATATGATCTATTTGCACCACAGTTAGAAGAATGGCAAAAGAATGGTGAAATAAATGAAGAAGTAGATATACGATTATTATTAGCAGTATTTGATTCAATTTTTTATGTTTTGTTACATAGAAGAGATATTGGTGAAGAATTTTTCCCTGAGATAGTTGATTTTTTAATTGAAGGTGTCTTATGTAAGATGAGCAAAAATTTTTATCAATAGATGAATGAATAATTAATTTATTCATTCTTTGTGTTAGAGCAGAAAGTTTGTAATATCCTTTTTATATGTTACACAATATAGACTTTTAAGGGGAAATATGTCCAACTCAATATACTTGATATAAGAAGCAATATGTGATAATATTTTATTGTTAAAATATTTAATTTTTTTGAAATTTAATGAATAAAAATTCTAATTATTCATTTTAGAAAATTAAAAAAATTATAAATATTGTAAAAATTCATTGATTTTCTATACTTTTTTTGATAAATTATATTTGCTATAGTATAAAAATACATTTGTGTATAAAATAAAATATATAATATAAAACATTTTAAGACTTTGGAAATATCATTGAGAGTTGGAAATATCATTAAGGGGGTGTTTTTAAAAAACAAATAAAGTAGTTTAAAGTAGTATGTATTTAAAAATACGGAGGAGGAAAAATTTTAAATGAAAAGATCTAGTATTCTAATTTTAGTTTTAAGTATGGTTTTTGTTTTATCATTAACAGTAGGGGCTTTTGCACAGGTCAATAATCCTACTACTTTTACAAAGGTGAACATGGGTACAATAGATAGTTTGGACCCTCATTATCAATATGATAATGCAAGTTCAGAAATATATGCTAACATTTACGAAAACTTAATTATGTTTGATGATGGTGATGTTACACAATATGAACCTATGTTAGCAACTAAAGTACCTACATTAGACAATGGTTTAGTTAAAGATAACCAAACCACTTATGTATTTCCGATTAGAGAGGGAGTCAAATTTCATGAAGGCGGTACTTTAACTCCTGAGGATGTAAAGTATAGTTTCATGCGTGGATTAATCCATGACCGTAATGGTGGTCCATGGTGGATGCTTTATGGTCCATTATTTGATGCTGGCGGACTATCTGATATTACTGTAGATGTTGTAGGAGTAGAAGATCCAAGTCAATTAACTCCTGAACAATCTAGAGAAGTATTTGAAGTATTAGATAGTGCTATTGAAGTAGAAGGAAATAATGTCATATTCCATCTACCTAAACCTAATCCTACTTTCATGAGTGTTGTTGTACATGATAATGGTTTAGGTGCAATTATGGATAAAGAATGGTCAATTGAGCAAGGTCTTTGGGATGGAAGTCCAGAAACAATTGCCGAATATTATGATCCTGATAAAGAAGAAATTCCTATTCATGAAAAAACTAATGGTACTGGACCTTTCATGTTAAACACATGGGAAAAAGGTAAAAGAATTGCATTAGATAGATTTAATGATTACTGGAGAGAACCTGCTCAGTTAGAAAGAGTAATCATTAACTATATAGATGAATGGTCAACTCGTAAATTAATGCTTCAGCGTGGAGATGCTGATGTAGCTTATATGGACAAACAATATCAAAGCCAGGTTGAAAACTTAGAAGGCGTAGAATTAGTAACAGGTCTACCTAATCTATATACTGGTTATGGTCTTATGAACTGGTCTATAGCTACTAAAGGTAATCCTGATGTACACAGTGGTGAATTAGATGGTAAGGGTATTCCTTCCGATTTCTTTAATGACATTCATGTTAGAAAAGCTTTTAATTACTCAATGAATTATGAAGCTTTCATAAATGATGTTATGGCTGGAGATGGAAAACAAGCAAGAGGTCCAATTCCTGAACCATTCTTAGGTTGGTCTGAAGATTCTGCTGTTTATACTATGGATCTTGCAAAAGCAGAAGAAGAATTCAAAAAAGCTTTTGATGGAGAACTATGGGATAAAGGATTTGAAATTACAATTCTTTATAATACAGGTAATAGTATGCGTAAAACTGCTACAGACATGTTGAAATTTAATATCGAATCCATTAATTCTAAGTTTAAAATAAACACACGTGGAATCCAATGGTCTTCTTATCTAGATAGAATGATCCAGGGTAAATTTACCTTAGGTTTCATTGGATGGGGAGCAGATTACGCGGATCCACATAACTTTACAGTTCCATTTATGAGATCTGATGGTACCTTTGGTAACTTCAAAGGTGAAAACTACAAAACTTGGGCAATAGATAATGGTATTGATGAATTAGTAAATAGTGGTGTAGAAACTACAGATCGTGAAGAACGTTTAGAAATATATAAAGAAATACAACATGTAGCTTATGAGTATGCGACAGACTTGTATCTATATCAGCCAACAGCTCATATTCTTAAAAGAGAATGGGTAAAAGGTTGGTACTATGATCCAATTCTACATGATGGTATTTATTACTACCCAATATATAAATCTGCAGAGTAAATCATAACAATAGTGTTATTTGATTAAAAAAATAATATCAGGAAGGGAAGCTTCCCTTCCTGGTATATATTATTTTATAAAAGAAGGAGATTTGAAATGATATCATATATTGTAAGGAGAATACTGATACTTCCAATAATTTTAATTGGAGTTACTTTATTAGTTTTCAGTATGATTATGATGCTTGGTCCATATCAAAGACTTAGTACATATATTACGGACCCTTCACAACTTAAAAGTGTTGATGTTGATGTTTTAGTAGCCAGACATGGACTTAATGATCCATGGTATCAGCAGTACGGACGCTGGATTTCAGGAGTAGCAAGAGGTGATTTGGGATGGTCAGAATCAGCAGGTGACCCGGTGGCAGAGGCTTTTTTAAGTAGATTTCCAGCCACGGCAGAGTTAGGATTATTTGCCTTATTACCGGTGGTATTAGGAGGTATTATTTTAGGAGTATTTGCATCTGTTCACCATAATGATTTTTGGGATCACGTGAGTAGAGTATTAGCGATAATTGGATGGTCGGTTCCAACATTTGTTTTTGGTTTAGTTATGCTTATGATTTTTTACGGACATTTGGGTTGGTTTCCGCCTTCGCGGCTTGATAGTTGGGCTGCAGATATAGTTAATTCTTCAGGCTTCATAAATTATACTAATTTCTTTGTGTTAGATGGACTTTTAAATGGTAATTTAGCTATTGTCGGTAATGCTATAAGACACTTGATCGCTCCTGTAATAACTATCTCCATTTTATGGTGGGCTTTTATTATGAGAATTACACGTTCTAGCATGCTGGAGATATTAAGAAAAGACTACATTAGAACCGCGCGAGCAAAAGGTGTTACTGAAAATATAGTTGTTTATAAGCACGCTGTTAGAAATGCTCTAATACCTGTAGTAACTGTTGCAGGTAGAATGGTATTAGGCTTGCTTGGTGGATTAGTAATTGTTGAGACTATTTTTAATATTGAAGGTTTAGGACAGTTTATGGCTCATGCTGCTCAACAGCTTGATTACCCAGCTGTTTTAGGTGGAACACTATACTTTGGATTTCTTTTAATATTGATTAATTTATGTGTCGATGTTTCTTATGCTGTCATTGACCCTAGAATTAGATTGGAGTGATGTAATTGGAATGGCAAGAAGTAGCTCTTAGGCTATTTAAAAATAAAATTTCTTTAGTTGGCTTAATTTTAGTAATTAGTTTTGGTTTAATTGCAATATTTGCCCCCTGGATCGCACCACCAGCAGATCCTAGTGAACCATATATGGTGCCGAGAGCTGGTTGGGGATTCGAACCCAAGCCCCCTAGTGCAGAACATATTTTTGGTACTGCAGAAGGACAATATGATATATTTTATGGTATAATATGGGGTACAAGGACAGCTTTCAGAATTGGTTTCATTATTGTAGGGGTTAGTACTTTAATTGGTATTTTAATTGGTACTCTTGCAGGTTATTATGGAGGCTGGTTTGATGAAATAGTAATGAGAATAACGGATATATTTATGGCTATTCCATTTCTAATTGCAGCTATTGTTTTAACAACAATTTTAGGCCAGGGATTACGGAATGTGATGATTGCTCTCATTACCTTCGGGTGGATGAATACAGCCCGTCTAATGCGTTCCCAGGTGCTATCTGTTAAGGAAGAGGAATTTGTGATAGCAGCAGATGCCTTAGGTGCTGGTGATGTGAGGATAATATTTAAACATGTAATTTTAAATACTATATTCCCATTGGTTATTGAAGCTTCAATGAGAATGGGTTCTATGGTTATTACAGCTTCAACCTTAAGTTTCTTGGGTATTGGAGCTCCAGAAGGTTATGCTGATTGGGGACAGATGATTTCATTTGCTCGCAACTGGATTTTAGGTGGACAAGGAAATGCTATTAGATATTGGTTTACAGTTGTAATACCTGGTACAGCAATTACTCTATTTTGCTTATCATGGAATTTAATTGGAGATGCGTTCCGTGACATCTTAGATCCTAAACTACAATAAAAAAGAAGTAGGTGAATTTAGTTGGCGGAAAACAAACTTATTGATGTTAATAATTTAAAAACTTACTTTCATACAGAAGAAGGGACCGTAAAGGCAGTTGACGGGGTAAGTTTCGAGATTTATCCAGGTGAAACTCTTGGTATAGTAGGTGAGTCTG